>MDTB01037481.1_pt1 | contig 16638 bp, 16 predicted proteins | sample 811161 | NCBI WGS metagenome assembly MDTB01 (sample SAMN05326650, study PRJNA326480) | marine metagenome | isolation source: seawater | place: Mediterranean Sea | collected 2009
ACAGAATGGAGTCAATACAAGTAACTATAAAAATAATAAAACATTTAAAAGAAGTGATAAACTTAGATTGGTTTTTTTCGGTCGAAAACATCCTAAAAAAGGATTAGATATTCTCATAAAAACTTTTCCTTTAATTAAAAAAAATAAAATAAATATATCTCTAAAAATTGTTGGTCCAAAATCTTCATATGAAAATTTATTGGAAAATTTGATAAAGAAATATTCTCTTACAGATAATATTGAAATAGAAGGACCAATATATACAATTGAAAAAAAAAATAAATTATTTTCTGAAAATGATTTTTTAATTTTACCTTCATATGACGAGGCTGATTCAATGGTTTTAAAAGAGGCTATTTCATTTGGCTTACCAATTATCATAACTAAAGAATGTAAATTTGTTGATGTTGAAAAAGAAAAAATTGGTTTCTTTATTAACCATAATCCTCATGAAATTTATGAAAAATTATTAAATATAGTTAAAAATGAAAATGATATAGATAATTTTTATTATAATTGCAAAAATTTTGCGAATAAAAATTTTAATATTCATAATATAGGTCTTGTGTATAAACAAAATTTAAAAGAAATAATTTCAGGAGTTCAATATTCTAGCAATTGGCTTAAATAAAAAAAAATATTTAATAATTACTTTTGGAATAAATTTTGATGAAAGACAACTATATTTTAGGTTTAAATTTTTTGCATTCAGACTCATCCGCCTGTATTTTTAGAAATGGCCTCTTGATTGCTGCAGCTGAAGAAGAAAGGTTTTTACGAATAAAACATACATCAAGTTTTCCCATCCAATCAATAAACTACTGTTTAGAAGAAGCTAATATTAAAATTTCAGATTTACACACAATTACAATTAATTCAAAACCACTTTCTGTTTTAAATAAGAAAATTATTTATACATTAAAAAACTTTAAAAGATTTAAATTAGCTATTAAGAGTTTAAAAAATATAAGAAATAAACTTTCTTTAAAAGACAGAATTTTAGCAATAACGCCAGATAAACCTTTTAAAGGAAAAATTCAATATGTAGATCATCATGAATCACACATAGCCTCATCTCTTTATTATAGTGATTTTGATGAATGTATAAATTTATCTCTAGATGGTTTTGGAGATTTTGCAAGTAGTGCATGGGGTACCTTTAAAAATTCAAAAAATATTTTAGATGGTAGAGTATATTTTCCACACTCAATGGGAATTTTTTATCAAGCAATTACACAGTTCCTTGGTTTTAAAAATTATGGAGATGAATATAAAGTTATGGGGCTGTCTTCTTATGGAAAACCGAAATATGAAAAAGAAATATCAAACTTATTGTTTAATACTGAAAATGGTTTTGAGTTAAATTTGAGTTATTTTATACACCATAATGAAAATATTATTAAAAGTAATTTAAATAATAAAATTACTTATAAGAATTTATATTCTCAAAAGTTAATTGATTTACTAGGAAGAGAGAGAGATCCAGACGATGAAATAAATCAAAAACATATAGACATCGCAAAATCTGCACAAACTGTATATGAAAAAACTTTTTTTAATCTTTTAAATTATCTTTATTCTAAATATAAGATAAGTAACTTAACTTTATCTGGTGGTTGTGCATTGAATTCTGTTGCTAACGGTAAAATATTAAAAAATACTTTTTTCAAAAAAATTTATATTTCACCTAACCCTGGTGATGCAGGAGGTTCAGTTGGGTCAGCATTAATATCTGTCAATAAATCTAAATATGAAGTTGATAAAAATATAAATTATGCGTACCTTGGTAAAAAATTTACAAATGAAGAAATCGAAAATATAATTAAGGAAAAATGCATTAGAAAAAAATTTAATATAAAAAAATTTTCAGAAGAGGATATTTTTGAAAAAACGGCAGATTTTTTAAAAGACTCGAGAATAATTGGATGGTTTCAAGGAAGAATGGAATGGGGAGCCAGAGCACTCGGCAATAGGTCAATTTTAGCAGACGCAAGAAATCCTAATATTAAAGAAATAATAAATTCAAAAATTAAAAGAAGAGAAAGCTTTAGACCTTTTGCCCCCTCGATACTAGCAGAGGATATAAATGAATGGTTTGAAATTGATAAAGAAGTACCATTTATGACAGAAGTATATCCATTAGTAGATAATAAAAAATCTTTATTACCAGGAATAACACACGTTGACGGTACTGGTAGACTTCAAACTGTTTCAAAAAAAAATAATTCTACATATTATTATTTATTAAAAAAATTTAAGGACAAAACAGGTATTCCGATAATATTGAATACATCATTTAATGAAAATGAACCTATAGTTCAAAACCCTGAACAAGCTATTGACTGTTTTATTAGAACAAACATGGATGTGCTGGTTCTAGAGAATTGGATAATATCAAGATAACAAAAATGAAAATAAGCGTAATAACTGTATGTTATAATTGCGAAGATACAATCATAGATACTATTCAATCAGTAATAAATCAAGATTATGAGGATTTCGAATTCATTATAGTAGATGGTAGTTCTAACGATGACACTATTAAGCTAATAGATGGGTATAAAAATAGAATTAATAAATTAGTTTCAGAAAAAGATAATGGAATTTACGATGCAATAAATAAAGGAATTTCCTTAGCTTCTGGAGATATAATTTCATTATTACATGGTAACGATGTCTTTGCAGAGTCAAATGTACTATCTAAAGTAAATAATTTTTTTAAATTAAATGACAATATAGATTTAATGATAGCTGATTTAGCATTTAAAAAAAATTTAAAAGATACTAGATTTACAAGATATTATCATACAAAAAATTTTAAACCATGGATGTTGAGAATTGGATACTCACCACCACATCTAACAACTTTTTATACAAAAAATGCTTTAAAAAAAATTGGTAAATATAATGTTAATTACAAAATAGCAGGAGATTTTGATTATTTTGTAAAAACTTTTTTGATACATAAATTAAAATTTAAAACTTTTAATCAGTGCCTAGTCTTTATGCGTACTGGAGGTCTAAGCAATAAAAATTTTTTAAGTTATATGATTTCTTCATATGAAATAAATAGATCTTTGAAAGAAAATGGATTTTATTCAAATATTTTACTTACATTCTTGAGATTTCCATTAAAGGTATTACAAATCTTAAAAACTAAATGATTAAAAATTTAAAAAACTATAAGGCTTTATATTTATCATCATTATTAGTAATATTTTTACCAGCTTTTTTAATTACAGGACCATTTCTTCCAGACTTAAGCTTAGTCATAATAATTTTAATATTTTTGCTAAATATAATAAAAGAGAAAAACATAAAAATACTAAACAATGTTTATTTTAAATTTTTTTTAATTTTTTATTTATTAATATCTTTATCATCTATATTGTCAGAATATTTTTTTTATTCAATTAAACCTTCACTATCATATTTGAGATTTGGTTTGTTTGCTATTGCTACCTCAGTAATATTTTCAAAAAAAACAGAAAACATAAGACATTTAAGTAAAATGTTTATTTTAATATTTTTTTTACTTACAATTGATACATTAACACAATATTTATTTGAATATAATTTACTCGGATGGAAAGTTGAAGATTCAAATTTTAGAATTACAAGTTTATTTGGAGATGATGAAATTTTAGGAAGTTATATTGCTAGACTATTTCCATTTTTTATTTCTATTTTACTTTACTCAAGAGAAAAGTTAAATTTTAAGTTTACTGACAATTTATTTTATTTTTTATTTCCTTGTGCAATTTTGGTTACATATATAAGTGGAGAAAGAACTTCCTTTTTTTTAAATATCATATCAATCATAATTATGTTTTTTACCTGTTCAAGTTTAAGAAAAGTGATCTCATTAACTATGGTCTTAATGTTGATTTTATTAAGTTTAATCACAATTTTTGACAAAAGAATAAAAAATAGAATGATAAACGTTACAATAAACCAACTTGGTTTATCAACATCAAGTGAAAGGTTAGTATTATTTAGCAAAACATATGAGGGACATTACAAAGTTTCTCTTAATATGTTTAAAGATAAACCAATTTTAGGTCAGGGTGTAAAAACGTTTAGAAAATATTGTTCAAAAGAAGAAAATTATGTCTCAGAAACTGCGTGTACTACACATCCACATAATCTTTATTTTCAACTTCTTGCTGAAACTGGAGTATTTCCTTTTGTCATTATTCTGTTTTTATTTCTTTTTTTGACTTATAAGTTAATTACAATTTGTTTCTTGAATTTATTTAAAAATTATAATTACAAAGATTATAAAACTCTTATTTATATATTTTACGCTGTAAACTTATTTCCCTTTGCCCCATCAGGAAATTTTTTTAATAATTGGCTTTCAATAATCTATTATTTACCATCTGGATATTTTATATTTTTAAATAATAATAAAAATGATTAGTTATAATTTTCTATTTATTTCATTAATTGTAAATTTTATTTTTATAGTTTTTTTTAAAAGAATATCAAAATTTATTGACATTAAAGACTTACCGGATCAAAAGAGAAAATTTCAAAGAAAAACTGTCTATCTTTTAGGCGGTACGTTTTTAATAGTAAATTTTTTAATTATATTGATTTATAGTACATTAAGTAATCATGTAATACTTGATGATAAATTTTTTTTAACTAATAGAGAATATTTTGCATTTATTTGTGGTTTAATTTTTTTTTATTTTTTTGGTTTATATGATGATAAGTTTACCTTGTCTGCAAACACAAAATTATTATTTTCTACAATCTTAATAGGTTTTATAATTTTAATAGATAATAATTTAGTAATTAATGAACTTAGATTTTCATTTTTAAAAACCAATATAGAATTGAAGTCATTTTCATTTTTTTTTACCATCTTATGTGTATTGCTTTTCACTAATGCTCTTAATATGTTTGATGGAATAAATTTACAATCTGGTTCTTATTCTATTTTGATATTTTGTATTTTTATATACGAATCAATATTTGTTAATTTAAGTCTAGTAATGATTATATCATTATTATTTGTTTTATTTCTCAATTATAAAAATAAAATATATTTAGGTGAAAGCGGTATTCAACTCCTAGCATTTATAATTTGTTATATTTTTTTGAAGACAGAAAGTTTAAATTTAAATATTTTCTTTGCAGATGAAATATTTTTAATTATGGCTTTACCTGGTCTTGACATGTTTAGACTTTTTCTTTTAAGAATTTTTTCAGGGAAGCATCCGTTTAAAGCAGATAGAAAACATTTACACCATTATCTATGTAATTTTTTTACTGATTTTCAAACTTTCTTCTTAATTTTTTCTTATATTTTTATATCAGTAATACTCTATCAATTTTTTGAAAATAAAATTATTTACTTATCATTATATATCACAGTATATTTTATTTTAATAAGCTATTTAATAAAAAAAATTAAACATAACTAAATTGAAACGAATATTTGATTTATCGTTAGCAATATTACTAATTATCCTTTTGGCAATTCCATTTTTACTATTTATTATTTTAATAAAGATATCCTCATCTGAACCAATTTTTCACATCTCAAAAAGAATTGGGAAAAATAAAAAAATTTTTAATATGGTTAAATTTAGAACAATGAAAGTAGGAACGCCGCAAATTAATACAAATGACCTAACTAATGTACAAGAACATATAACAGAATTAGGAAAGGTTTTGCGAAAATATAGCATAGATGAAATACCTCAAATATTTAACGTGTTGGTAGGCGATATGTCATTCGTTGGCCCAAGACCAGCCTTAGAAAACCAAGATTTATTAATCACTAAACGTGATAAATTAAACATTCACGAACTAAAACCAGGCATAACAGGTTTAGCACAAATTAATGGGAGGGATATGATTAATTTAGAAAAAAAAGTATATTTCGACAATTTGTATAAAATAAATCAATCATTTTTTTTTGATATTAAAATATTAATTAAAACTTTCACGAATGTTTTTTTTTCAAAAGGAGTTAAGCATTGAAAAAAAATTATAATATTCTTGCAATTAGCCATGTTTTTATTAAAAGAATTAACATTTCATTCTATGAAAATCTTGCTAAGCAAAAAAACTTTAAAGTTACATGTATTTATCCAAGCAAATTAACTATCAATAATAAGGTTTGTTATCCAGATTTTAAAAACTACAAAGGTAACACTAAAATTGTTAAATCTAACTTAATTCATAAAACTTCTAGGTTTTTCTATTTTTCAAATTTAAAAAAATATATTTTATCTGAAAAACCAAATTTAATTATTGTCGACAATGATCCTGTAACGCTTCAATCTTTGATAGTTATATTTTATTCCTTTTTTTTTGATTATAAGATTTGTTATTTTTGTAATGAAAATAATATAAAAAATATTTTTAAAAAATTTACAATAAAAAAGTTTTTTAAATTTTTTGTTATTTTTTCGATTAATTTTATAATTAAAAGTCGAGTGCATAGAATTTTTTGCTATACTAATCAAATAAAAGAAAACTATGATTTTTTAGGATATAGAAAAAAAACTTGTGTTATGCCATTAGGATATGATCCAAAAGTTTTTAATTTAATAAACAGAAAAACTAAAAAAAAAAACTTTGTTATTTCTTATTTTGGCAGAATTAATAAGGACAAAGGGATACACATTTTAATTAATTCATTAAAAAAAATTAATACTAGCAAATGGAAACTATTATTAGACATTGACTATATTGATGACAAAATTTACTTTAAAAAAATTTTGAAGGATTTAAAAACAAATTTTAAAAAAAGTCAATTTTCCTGTATTAAAGCTGATCATTATAAAATATCGGATTATATGAAAAAATCAGACTTAGTTATTTTGCCCTCTATCTACGAAGAACAATATGGAAGAGTTATACAAGAAGCTGTTGCGTGTGGAAATATAGCTATTGGCTCCAAGATTGGAGGTATTCCTGAGATAATTAAAGATAAAGAACTACTTTTTGACCCAGGAAATTATAATAAATTAGCTCATATAATAAAAAGATTTATGAATAAAAAAAAATTTAATATTAAATTTAAAAAAATTCATGCAAGAATTTTAAATGAAAGAACAATTTTTAAACAAATGTATATATTCAAAAAATTCTTAGATAAAAAATTATGAAAGTGATTATTTTAGCTGGAGGAAGAGGCTCAAGAATATCTTTTTACACGCAAAAAATTCCAAAACCAATGATTAAAATTGGCAAAATACCTATGTTATCGCATATAATGAGAATTTTTAAATTTTATGGTTATGATGATTTTATAATAGCAGCAGGCTATAAACACAATATTATTAAAAATGCATATAAAAATTCAAAAGAGTTTTCTAAAATTAAAATCATAAATACTGGATTAAATACAATGACAGGTGGTAGACTTTTAAAGCTAAAAAAATTTATTAAAAAAGATGAGGATTTTTTTGTAACATATGGTGATGGTGTAGCTAATATAAATCTTAAAAAATTACTAAAGTTTCATCTAGATCATAAAAAGATTGCTACAGTCACAGCTGTGCGACCACCAATTAAATTTGGAGAACTTAATATTAATTCAAAAAACTTAGTAAACTCCTTCATAGAAAAACCACAACTTCAGAAAGGCTGGATTAATGGGGGTTTTTTTATTTTTAAACACAATATATTTAGCCATATAAAAGGATCAAAATCTGTATTAGAAAGGACACCACTTAATCAATTAACAAATAAAAAACAATTGGTTGCATATAAGCATAATGGTTTCTGGAAATGTATGGACAATTTGAGTGAAAAAGAACAACTTGAAAAAATTTTTATGACAAAAAAAACTTTATGGAAAATAAATTAATATTAAATTCTACAGAATTAACAGGAATAATTGGCAAGAATGAGATGGATAAACTTTCTTTAGTTGTCGAAGAAAAAGCATGGAAAGAATACAGGACAAAATATGAAACGGCAACAAATTTGAAAGATATCAATTATCCAATTCAATTAGATTTTGAACTAAACGCTTCTTGTAATCTAAGATGCCCTATGTGTCCAATTTCTGTAGAGTAACCAAAGGGCAAGGGTAAAAATACTTGGTTTGATTTTGACTTCTACAAAGATCTTATTGATTTTTCTGTTAAAAAAGGAACCAGAGCTATTAAATTAAATTATATTAATGAACCATTAATAAGAGGAGATTTTGTTAAATTTATTGATTATGCAAAAAAAAAAGGAATTTTAGATATCTATTTTAGCACAAATGGTATTTTGCTTAAAAAAAAAATTTCAGAAGAACTTATAAAATCAGGTTTAACAAGATTACAAGTATCAATTGATGCAATTACACAGCAAACATATGAAAAAGTAAGACCAGGTGGTTTACTTAAAACTGTTATTGAAAATTTAGAAAATTTCTTCATTGCAAAAGAACATTTAAAAAGCGTAACCCCATTGGTGAGGGTTAACTTTGTCAAAACAAATTTAAATGAACATGAGCTTGAGGAATTTATAGATTATTGGTCAAAAAAAGTTGATATGATAGGTGTTCAAGAGTTCATAAAACCAACAAAAGTAACAAAAATAGTAAAAAGCAAGAAAACAAAAAAAAAAGAAAATTTTAAATGCTCGTTCCCCTTTAAACAATTAGTGATAACAAATGAAAAAAAAATACTACCATGTTGTACTTTTTGGGGTGAGGAATTGGCTCTAGAAGATCTAACCAAACCTGAAGATTTAATGAATGCCTGGAATAGTTCTAAAATGAAAAAACTAAGAGAAATACATTCGAACGGAAAATATCATGAAATAGAGCAATGTAAAAATTGTGTTGAGGGTGGATTAGAATAAAAATTTATAAAATTTGATCGAAAATTTCATGAAAATTTTAAGCTATCAAAAATTTTTACCGGTCTTTTATATTATATTTCTTGTTATTATTTTTTTAAATAGAAGTTATTCTCAGATAAGTCATATAAATATATTCTTGTCCATCTTGTTTATAGGACAATGTTTTTTTAGTCTCCAGTTATTTATAATTAAAAACAAAAATGAAAATTATCTACCTTTTTTTCCTCTAATTATTTTTTATTTATTAATTTGTTATGGTTTTAGTTTTGAATTTGTCGAAGATTTTATTTCAAATAAAAACGAAAAAATCTTAATTAAAACTTTTGTGATACTTAATTTAGCATTATTTTTTTTAAATTTAGGATATTTTTTTAACCCAAAAATTATCAACATAAATAGGTCAGGTTTTAAATTTCTTGAAGTGAAAAAATATTATCAATTAACTATTATAGCGATACTTTTTTTGAGTATTAATTTTTTAAATAATTTTCTTAATTTTATACCGTTATATCTTAACCAAATTATATTCCCACTTATCATTATAAGTTGCTCAATTTTATTTTACTCTATAATAAACATAAAAGATTTTAAAAATTATTTATATTTAGTAATTGTACTTATAACTATTTTTTTGGAAATTCTTTCAACTTCCTATGTATTTCCGGCAACTTTAGTAACAATATATTTTGTGATTTATTATAAAGTTAAAAGAAAAATCCCTATTATAACTATACTATTATTATCAATAACTTTTTTTATGTTGCACCTTTATAAAAACGATTTAAGGATGAATTTAATAAATCTCACAAAAGACAATCCTTTTGAAAGATCAAGAATAATATTTAAACTTTACTCAAGTGCAATTAACTCAGAAAAAGATAAATACATTATATTAGAAGATAAATTTTACCCAACAACTTTTAACCAAAATCCAGAAAGAGAAAAATCTAATTACTCAAGATTAGCGCACTCATTTACTTCTTTAGTTGTTTTAATAGAAAAAACACCGTTAGAAATTGATTACCTTAAAGGTGAGACTTACAAAATCTTGTATTCAAAATTTATTCCAAGAATATTATGGCCATCAAAACCTAATGATGACTTAGCTAACAGAATAGGTAGAAAATATAATGAACTTAATAAAGATGATTATAATACTTCTTGGAATCTCCCAATCATAAATGAAGCTTATATAAATTATGGCTTCTTAGGAATAACTTTAATAATGTTTGTTTTAGGTTTTGTAGTAAGATTATTTACAAATTTTTTTTCAGTATCTAATTTTAATAACGCTGAATCACATATTGGAGTTTATGTATGTTGCTCTACTTTTTTTTGGGAACCTCATCTTTCACTAGTTTATGGAGGCAAACATTATCCAATTTTATTTCTATATTTTACCATAGCAATATTGATTTATTCCATGAATAGATTTGTCAAATGAAAGAAAAAATATATGTTTTTATTTTTTTAAGGAAACCAAGAAAAAATGAGGAATTAACTCATCTTTTTGTTGCATTGCATGGTCAAATATCCTTACTTGGTCCCAGACCAAATATTAAAAGTCAAACAAATATTTTAAATAAAAGGACTGAACTCAAAATAAGTGATATCAAACCTAGTATAACTGGACTAGCGAAAGCTAACAAAAGGGATTTGTTGTCTGATGATCAGGAACTATTTTATGATCAAAAGAATTTTAAAAGTTATAGTATTTTGTTTTATATAAAAATTTTAATTAGAACGCTTTATTTAGTTTTTAGCAAAAAGGATATTGCATAATGATTTCTTATAAACTTTCAAATTACGAAAAAAAGTTTATATTGGTTTTCTGTGATATTATAATAATTATTGCATGTTTAAGTTTTTCTTATTCACTAAGATTAGAACAAGTATATCCATTTTGGGAAATTGAAATTGAAGTATACTTTATATATTTCCTGGTTTTTTTTATTATATTTTATATTAATAGTATTTACCAAATTTTAATTCGTTATTTTGATTATTATTCAATTAAGAAAATAGTTAAATCTATAATATATTTTCAATTAATTTTAATTTTTATAAATTTATTAATTTATAAATTTGTTTATTTTCCCAGATCAGTTTCTTTTATAGCGCCTATTTTAATAGGAATATTTGTTATTTTAGCAAGGTTAATTATTTGTTTTTTAATAAACAATATACAAAAGAAAAATAATGCTTTTAACAACATTATGATAATTGGTATCAATGATCAAGCGGTTAGTTTATTAAATAATTTAAGGCAAGATTTTAATTATGGTAATGTAAAGTGTTTATTAGATGTTAGTGAAAATTTTAAGAAAAGAGAGATTAATGGAATAAAGATATATAAAATTTCGAATTTATATCAATTGATAGATAAATTAGAAATAACAGAGATAATAATCGCTTCTAAAAAGTTTTCAAAAAAAAAGAGGGTTATTCTTTATAAAAAATTAATTAATAAAAATGTTAGAATTAAGAATGTTGATGATTCAAAAAATAAAAAGAATATTATTGAAAAAACTTTAGAGGTAAAGCCTTCATTTTTTGATATTATTAATAGAACTAAAATTGATGTTCCAAAATCTATATTAGAAAAAAAAATTAAGAATAAAACTATCTTGGTTACTGGTGGTGGTGGCTCAATTGGATCTAATTTATGTTTAGAAATTTTAAAACATTATCCAAAAAAAATTTATGTTTTAGATAATTCAGAATTAAATCTATTTAATATTAAAAACAGAATTTTTTCTGATAATATAAATTACAAAAATAATACTAAATTTATACTTGGAGATTTCGGAGATATCAATCTCCTTAGAGCTAAATTTAAATACTTAAATATTGACGAAATTTATCATGCAGCTGCATACAAGCATTTAGAGTTTGGAGAGGAAAATATTTATTCAATAATTAAGAATAATATTTTTTCAACTGAAAACTTACTAAATTATGTTAAGGAAAAAAAAATAAAAAATTTCACTTTTATAAGTTCGGATAAAGCAGTCAATCCAACAAGTGTGCTGGGTCTTACTAAAAAATGTGGAGAGATGATGGTTAAATATTCTATGCAAAATAAGAATAAAAAAATTACCAAGTTTACAATCGTTAGATTTGGAAATGTTATAGGTTCAAGTGGATCAGTAATTCCAATTTTTTTAAAGCAAATATCTCGCCAAAAAGTCTTAACTGTCACTCATAAAAATGTGGAAAGATATTTTATGTCAATTTCTGAGGCTGTTCAGCTAGTGATAAATTCTTCTTATTTGAATGAGGGAGGTTTTAAAATATTTGCTCTAGACATGGGCGATCAAATAAAAATTTATGAGATTGCAAAAAGAATTATAACTTTAAGTGGATACACATTAAAAAATCGTCAAAATAAATATGGTGATATACAAATTAAAATTACAGGATTGAAAAGAGGAGAAAAAATATCCGAGGAATTAAGTCTTGGTAAAAACTTAAGACCAAGTAAAAATTCAAAAATATTGATTTGTGACGACGATTTCAAAATTAAAAATTTAAAAAGAAATTTAAATATTTTAAGGAATAAAATAGAAAATAAAGTTGTTTCTTACAAAGAAATTAATAAACTAATTTCAAATTAGGTAATTTTTTAAAGAAATATTTTTTATTTTTACTTTGAAAAAAATTTAAAAATTAAAATTATAAATAATAATATATAGATTAAATTATAAAATGACTAAAGAGACGAATAATGATTAAAAAAAAAATAGTTTGCTTTGATCTAGATAATGTTTTGTGCAAAACTAATAGAAATAAATACAGAGAAAGTAAACCAATTAAAAAAAATATAAAAATAGTAAACAAATTGTTCGATAAAGGATTTTATATTAAGATTTTCACTGCTAGATATATGGGAAGAAATAAAGATAATGTTGCTAAAGCAAAAAGACAAGGTTATGGTTTTACAAAATTGCAATTAAAAAAGTGGAAAATAAGTTACAATAAATTAATTTTTGGTAAACCTAGCTTTGATATTTATATTGATGATAAAAGCTTCTTTTATGATAAGAACTGGCCAAAAAAAATTGAAAAGAAATTTTTATGAAGAATTTAAAGTCCTTTTTACAAAAACATAATAAAAATTATATTTCAAAGGTTAAAATTAATGATGATTTGATTAAAAAGTTCAGTTTATTTTATAAATTGTTATCCAAAATTAAAAAAAATAAAAATAAAATAATTATAGCAGGTAACGGTGGCAGTGCAGCAATAGCAAGTCATTTTAGTGTTGATATAACAAAAAATGGAAATGTAAGATGTATAAATTTCAATGAAAGTGATCTGTTAACTTGCTTTGCAAATGATTACGGTTATGAAAACTGGTTAAAAATGGCTCTAAATTTTTATTCAGATAAGAATGATTTAATAATACTTATCTCTGCAAGTGGAAACTCACCAAACATGATTAATGCTGCACGATATGCAAAAAATAAAAAAAATCCATTAATTACATTTACGGGTTTTTATGGAAAAAATAAATTAATTGAGTATGGAAATATAAACTTTGTTGCTAATTCAAAAAATTTTAACGATATTGAAAATATCCACCAATATTGGCTGTTAACTATTGTAGATCTGCTATCAAGTGACTTAAGCAAAACTTAAATTTGTTTAAAAGTTAAATTTATATCAAACAAGTTTTATTTATTTAAAATAGTTATTTTGATTAAATTTTTTGAAAAAGTTAAATATTAGATAAATTAAACATACTTGTTGGGCAGCAACTAGATGTTTTGCTGTAGCCCAAGCAATTATGTGAGGCAATAAAGATAATAATAAGATCAGAAAAAAATAAATATCAATTTTAAAATCATACATTTTACTAAAATTTTTTTTATTTTTTACTAGTAAATATAATCTAATAACAAACAATATTATTGCTAAATTAAATATAAATTTATTGACCAAATAACTAAACATTAATTCATTATTAAATTTATTATCTTTATTTGGGAATGTTGATTCTTTATAAATATTGAACATTATAAATTTAATTTTAATTGGTATTCCCTGGAGATATAAATTATAATTATCTCTCAAATACTTTTGATTTTTTACGTTGTAATAATCAAATACTTCCCACTCTGTATTTAAATTTTTTGGAATTTTGTTATCATTTGGAATTAAATCAACTGATTTATAAGGGTAATAATCTAAAAATTTTTTGTTTAGAACAACATTATGTAGGGCTTCTGAATTTGAAGTTATTATGGAGCTAGCAAATGGAAATCTTCCTGTTTTATTATATCCAAATAATCCCCAAAGCAATACCGCAACGATAACACCTAAAATTGGTAAAGACCTTAAAATTTTCTTATCTCTCTCTAAAATAAAAAATATTAGAGGCAATATCAAAGTTAAAAATAACATTGAGGATTTAGTTAAATAAAGAAAAAATAATATTAATGATATTATATAAAATCTTCTTTTATCATCACAAATTAATAAAACAAATAAACTTGGTAATAACAAAGCTATTAAATTATCTTCAAAAAAAATATTTAAACTAACATGAGTATTATAGGGATTGGCTATGAAAGCTATTAATATAAATAAAAATACATACAATTTAAAATTTAGCCTCATACTAACAAATAAAGAAATAAATAAAATTGAAAATGTAATTATATTTTTAAAAATAAAAATAAAATATATATTTCTAGAAATCTTAGCTGTGTAAGACAAGATAATTGCTAATAAAGGTGACTTAAAAAGATAATATTTAATTTTGTTTTCTGTTCTAACTTGTGAGAAATCACCATTATAAAAAAAATTTTCAGTTAATTCGCCATAATCAAATTGTAAAGATGAGAAAATAATATTATTATTTACATCTGCTAGTTCAAATTTTGAAATTATAAGATTAGTATATAAAGCTGAAAGAAGGCTTACAATAAAAACGAATATTAGGTAGACAAATAATGACTGTTTAAAGCTTAATTCACTGATATTTTTGTAAAGAAATTTCATGTATTATATATCAGATTTTAAGTTTGCAATTCAATTATAATATCATAACTAAATAAAATGAAAAAACTATCATTTGGTTTAACAATTGTTGTACCTTGTTTAAATGAGGAGAAACATATAAAAAAAACCATTAATAATATATTTTTAGGTCTGAAAAAGGCAAAATTAAAATATGAGATATTTATTGTCGATGATGGGAGTACAGACTCAACATACAAAATTGCAAAACAAATCAAAAATAAAAATTCTATAGTAACTGTTCTAAGAAATTCCAAAAATTTAGGAATGGGTAAATCTTTAAAAAATTGTTCACTTAAATCTAAATATAACCATATATTATTGATACCAGGAGATAACAGTTTTACAAAAAAATCTATTTATAATTATGGAAAATCTGTTGGTAAAAATGATTTTATTATTGGACAAAGGGTAAATTATTTTAGAATTGTATCATTATTTAGAAAGATAACATTTCTATCTATGAAGATTTTAGCATTGATTTTGACAGGTAAATTACTTAAAGAAGTTAACGGTTCTGCAATATACCCAACTGATATAATAGCTAGATATAATTTAAAATCAGATAGATATAACTTTTCAATAGATTTACTAAATTTAATGTTCTTACATAATTTAAAATATGAATATGTAAATGTATTTATTAGTAAAAGTACAATTTATAATACTAATGCAGGAACCTTTAAAAATATATTTTCTATCTTGTTTACTTTTTTAAAATTATTAATTTTGAATTCAAAAGTAAAACTTGGATTTACAAAATTCTAAAATTAATCAAAGAAGATAAATTCAAAATCACCTGTATAACCTGAGTTTTTAAATAGCCATTTCCATGCATCTGTATCTATCAGAGTTTCGGCAGTTAAAGCCCAACATTGCAAGTTAAATTGTTGTTTTTCATTCTCATAAGACTCAACACATAAAAATTTTTCTTTTGATATTCTTTCTATTTCTTTAAGAGAGTTACTGATCTGATTTATTTTTAAATTATGTAAAACATTTATACAAATAACTAAATCAAATTCATTGTCGTCTGATTTTATTTTTTTTCTTAAATCTTGATAAAAAACTTTGTTGTAGAGTTCCTTTTTACTATTTTTAATAGCATATTTTGAGTATTCAGATGCATATATATTTTTACTATTCAATTCTTTTTGCAATTCATAAGCCAAGAATCCTTTTCCACAACTAAGGTCTAATATTTTAGAGTTTTCATCTAAATTATAGTTTTTAATTAACTGTTTTGCCAAATAAGTATGGTAACCTTTTATATATTTATAACCTCCATAACCATATTTTCTATCTCCATCCCAGTATTGAAAACTAAATCTTTTTGATATTTTCATACATTCAATTTTTTTATTTTTCATCCTCTGTATATAATTTCTCTTAACTTTTTTATGTCTGAAATTTACATAATATTTTCTCATTCCAAGATTTTTTTTCACATTTGGGTTTGTGATTAATTTAATTTTAAATATTTCTTCTATATTTTTTTGGTCAATCACATTTTTTATAAAAAGATTTTCTACAGCAAAATAAAGATACTTTTTCTTTTTTAAAATTTTCCTATATAAAAGAGATCTTAATTTATTATTTATTGGCAATTGTAATAAGCTATAAAATATAATCCCATCATACTCATTTAATTTTTCTAATAATTCCATTAAGATAAATGAGCTATTTGTGTAAGTATATTCAGTTGCACTTAGTTGGAGATCTATATTATTTTTTCTACAAAAATCTTGAAGAACTATATTTTGAACGTGTTGTGGTACTCTTTCACCTAAA
>MDTB01178725.1_pt1 | contig 16636 bp, 13 predicted proteins | sample 811161 | NCBI WGS metagenome assembly MDTB01 (sample SAMN05326650, study PRJNA326480) | marine metagenome | isolation source: seawater | place: Mediterranean Sea | collected 2009
GGAACTATTTTCATAACAGGTTCACTTGTTTGAGCAACAAAACCTTCACTTGTTGGTTTTAAGTCAAAAACCACACCATTAACTGGTGCTCTTAGTGATTTGTATTTTAGGTTGACTTGGGCATCTGTTAATTGTGATTTTAGCTGTGCCAGTTTTGCTCTGATACTCGCTTTTTGGGCTTTAATTTGTTGAACTTCACCCATTTGTCGAAGGTACTGTAATTTCGAGACAGCACCTTCCTCCACCAATGATTGATATCTCTCCATTATTTGTGTGTCAATACCAAGTTTGATATCGTACTGATCTAATTGAGATTTTACCTCTTTCATTTCATCAGCTAATGATAAGACTTGTTGAGCAGAACTTTCAGGGTCTAATTGTATAAGTATTTGGCCGGTTTTTACTTTATCTCCTGCTTTTACTAGGAGTTTTTCAGCGACACCTCCACTTGGAATCCTTATCTCATGTACTTTCCCTTTAGGTTCTAATCTACCAGTACTTACTATAACTTCTTCTGTCTTTGCAAAACATAACCATAAAATAGAAAAACTTGAAGTCCCAATGAGCACCCAAGTAACTGATGTTATCCATATATTACTTTGTTTGAGCAGACTTTCATCATTTTCATTTACTTGGAAACTTTTTTCTAATTGATCTTGACTGTATTTCCAATTTTTTATGAAGTATTGAAAATATTTATTTGCAACTCTATGAATTTTTTCCTCAAGTTTAATGTGTGTAAAATATTTTTTTAATTTAGATATTTTTCGGAAATCTAGATTAACTTTATTAAATTTGTTTACTTTATTTTTTATAAAATTTTTCATTTAATTGATTTCCTGTTGTTGATAAAGTGCATAGTATCTTCCTCTCTTTTCCATTAATTCCTCGTGAGTACCTGTCTCATCTATTTTTCCTTCGTGCATCAACAAAATTAAATTTGCTCGTTTTATAGTATTTATTCTATGTGTTATAAAAAAGATAGTCTTATCTTTTAAATTGTTTATAAGATTATCACACAAGTGTCTTTCTGTTTCATAATCAAGTGCACTTGTTGCTTCATCTAGGATAAGAAGTTTCGGATTGCTTATTAGTGTTCTTGCAATAGCGACTCTTTGACGTTGTCCACCACTTAAAGAGGAACCTCTTTCTCCAACATCACTACTATATCCACTTGGTAGGGTCATGATGAAATCATGCGCTTCGGCTATTTTTGCTGCAGTCACAATTTCATCGGATGAACTATCTGATTGGGTTAATGCAATATTTTCACTAATTGTGCCAGAAAACAGTAAAGGATCTTGCGGGACGATACCAATTTGTCTTCTGAGAGAGTAAAGTTCTACTTTAGAAATGTCATAATTATCGATAAGAATTTTTCCTGATTTTGGTTCATAAAGTCTTGATAATAACTTCATTAATGTACTTTTACCACTGCCACTCTGCCCAACTATTCCAATGAAATTTCCTGGCTTAATATTCAAATTAATATCACTCAGAATATTCTGCGAATGATTATTGAATGAAAAACTTAACTTCTTGAATTCCACTAATCCTTCTATTGCTGGCAAAGGAATTTTTAGCTTATCCTTTTCATCTGACTCTTGTGTTGTATCAATTACATCTGCAAGTCTCTCGAAACTAACTTTCAACTCTTGAACATCTTGCCAAATATTAGATAATCTAAGAAGAGGTTGGGTTACGTAGCTTGAAATGATTCGAAAAGCTATCAATTGCCCCAAAGTAAGTTTCCCATCCAAAACAAGGCCAGCGCCAACCCAAAGCACCAATAACTGAGAAATTTTCTGAAGCACTTGACTGGTTTGAGATAATGTTGTCCCACTGATTGTTCTTTCAAATGTTCTATTTATATATTTTCCGTACAAATCTTGCCATTTCCACCTACTAGATATTTCAACGTTTTGAGACTTTACTGTTTGAATACCTGTAAGAACCTCAACTAAATGACTTTGCGTCTTTGCTTTCTCTTCTGCGGATTGTCTAAATTGTCTCCTAAATAATGGGGCTCCTAGGAGTGTTAATATTACCTGTATAGGTACGACTGATAAAGCTAAAAACGTTAGTACCGTACTATATAAAAACATTACTAATATATAGATAATTGAAAAAATAGCGTCCAATATTGTTGTTAAAGCTTGTCCTGTAAGAAACGACCTAATTTTTTCTAATTCGTCAACCCTTGAGCTAAGTTCTCCTACTGGCCTCTTATCAAAATAGTTAAGTGGCAATCTAAGAAGGTGATCAATAACTTCAGCCCCTAATCTTTGATCTATACGATTAGTAGTTTGAGCAAAAAGAAACGTCTTAAGACTGCCTAATACGCCTTCCAAGAGAGTAATGAAAAGCAATGCAATTCCTAAAACTTGTAACGTATCTAGACTTCTTTGTGAGATTACTTTGTCAATAATAACTTGTATAAGAAGTGGATTTGCAAGAGTGAAAATCTGTACAACAAAACTTGCTACTAAAACTTGAACTAATATATTCTTATAGTTTTTAATAGCTGGCCAAAACCATTGAGGACCGAATTTTTTTTGTGGTGTATTGGTGTTTTTATCTATTAGAAGTAAATTTATACCATCGCTAAAATGATGTTGTATTTCCTCGGGACTTAAGTCTATAAAACCTTCCCTTGGGGAAGCTATAGTCATCCCCGTCTTGTTACTTTTAACGACTAATACATACTTTGATTTAAAAGTAACTATTGAAGGGGTTTGCAGTCTTGTTCCCATGAGTGGAGGGACATTACCGCTGCTTACATGAAGACCTAAACCTGTTGCGATTTGACCAATTAACTTGGTATCAATATTCTTATCTTTTGATATTCTTTCTCTTAGGATTTTTTCAATAAAGTCTTTTTTTATTGGAATATCTAATATTTTTGATAGCATTCCAAAGCAAGAAAGGATCTCATGCAACTCACCCTTTGCTTTTATAATTAAATCATTTGTGTAATCGCTCCTTTGAAAACTACTAACTGGAACTTTTCTAGGGGCTATTTTTATTTCATTATTTTTAGTAGCCTCTTGTTTTTCTGTTTGTTGATCAATTATTGATGTGATTGGATTATTTCTTAAATTTTCTTTTGAGATAACAATAAAACGTGTATTAAAAAACTTTTTTTCGTTTAGAAATTTAATGAAGTAGGTTTTACTATCAACTAACTTTCCGAAATCTTCATTATTTATTTTGCTAGCGAGAAAAATAAAATAATTTTCTATAATATTATTTAGATCTTGATTAATAGTTTGATCAAAAAGAAAGGCATGATTAAGTAATTGATTATTTAGCTCCTTTATATTAATTTCTAGTTTAGGTATTTCATTAGTAATTATCTTACTTAATTCAATTAGTTCGATATCCCCAAGGTATTGATTACAAATTTTATTGAACCTTTTATTTGTATCATAAATTTCTTTTAATGTTAAATCATCCATTCGCCATGCGATTAGTTCTGTAGAAGCTCTTACTTCTTCACATCCCAAATTTCTCAAAATTGATGAAAGTCCTATTATTGAACCTTCTTCAAGTTTTTGAATTGTAGTTAATTTATCTTCATCGTTGTCTAATAAGCGTGCTGTACCTGATTCGATTAGAAATATATAACCGGGTAGATATGCCTTTTCACAGATTGATTGACCAATTTTATATCTAACTTTTTCGCCTTTTTCTTTGATTATCTCGCTAATATAAGAAATATTCTCAAGATTTTGTTTTTCTTTTTTCATTAGACTTTATTTATTTGATAGTAATTCAATTAATTTGTATGCAATTCTTTGGGAAACACCTTTAATCCATAAATCAAAAAGCTCCAAAGACATTTTTGCTTTCATATTCTCATCAAATGAAACTTCCATTTTATCCTCAAGTCTAGCGATAACCCACCAAGACTCTATCTTAAAGGGTTTAATTAATTCACCCTTGTTAGATGTTTTTAACTGTTCTCTCAATAAAGGATGAACAATAGTAATGGATGAAGGACCTATTTTGCCATTTGTATCTTTTTCTGGACCTTCAGAATGTTTACTTGCAAGTTCACTTAAAGTTTTATCCTGCTCTTCAATTTGTAAATATAGTTCATATGCCAAGTCGGAATTTTTTACTCTTATAAGGCTATATATATATTGATCAAGCTGATCCTTTCGTTTAAGAAAATGTGCTTCTGCTTTTATTCCAAATTTATCAAGACTAATTGAATTAATAAAAACAGAAGCCTTCAAATTATTAATGTGATCCTCAAACCTCATGCCCTGCTCTTTTAAGTATTTAATTAAACCTTCATTGTTTTTAATGTTATTTGAAGTACAAAATTTATCATTTAGTTCTTTCACCTGATTGTTAGATAGTACTTTATCTTTCAAGCAGTATTGAATAGTAAATCTTTGGATATAAATCAATAATAGGTTGGAACTGCTTAGTTTTTGAATATATTCTTTTTCTAGAGAAAGCAGTTGAGAAGATACATATTCTTCAATATTTTCCAAAAAATTTCCAAAATCTATCTCATATTACTACCTTTTTATTTCGTTTGCAAATATTTAGTGCCAGAAGATTGGTAATTACTTATTTGATGTTACTATAGAATATATTTTATGAAAATTTATAAAGGTTTAATTGTATACCTATAATCAATTGAAATTAAAAAGTGAGAATGTATAAGATTTCTATACTTGTAATATCAAGAACTTCTGTTCTATTGAATGAATTATTAAATAGTATTTTACATGCTTCTAAGATAGATAAAAGTTATATAGAAATTTTGTGTTCTTGGAATGGATCCAATCAGGATTATTTGTCTATACAAAAAAACATCTATCCTAATTTTGACATTCAGATTATAGAACCTTATCATTTTGCATCAAATATGAATTTACTCATTAGTAGAGCAAAAGGAGAATATATTTTGCTCGTTAATGATGATGTGCTTTTGGATCCAGGTAGCATTGATAAAGCTATTGAATTTTTCGAAACTTCATCTGAAGTTGGCTTGTTAGGTGGGAATTTAAGAGATAGAAGAGGAACTTTGATGCATTGCGGACTTTTATTTAATATATTTCATCTTCCCTATCATTTTTTAGAAGGCTTAGTGAATCACGATAACGAAATAGTTTTTAGTAAGAATTATAAGATTTCTGCTGTTACTGGAGCCTTGATGTTAACTAAGACTGAAATAATAAAAGATCTTAGATTTAATCCAAAATATAAAATTTGTGGTGAGGATATTGAGCTTTGTCTAGATATAAGGGAAAAATTCAATTTAAGTATATTTTATACTTATGGATTTTCTGGTATCCATGAGTCAGAAACAACTAGAAAAATAACCGAAGATCAAAATAGTAGTTTGAAAGATAAGTTTCTAATTTCTACAAGATATTTAAGATTTATTTTAAGATCGAGTATTGATAATCTAATCGATGAATATAAATTTAATAAAATGATTTTATATGCCTATTCAGAGAATAATATAGACTTATCAGTTAAGTCCAGGAATTATAAATGGAATATGATGTTTTGGATATTCATATATTATCTGAAGATACTTATATTGCTGAGAAAAGCATTAAGAATGTTTTTTTTACCTTATTAAAAACTTTTTTCCTGCGTCATATATTTTTTTAGATAAATTTGTGAATCTTCATATCCTTTGTAATTTTGTCCAAAACCACATATGCCTTTCCTATATGATAATCTTAGATCCTCTAAAAAGCTAAGTGGCGTTCCATCTGTTAAACAATGAGTGATGATTTCATCTTTCAAAAGATCATTATTAATCATATTATTAGAACAAATAAATTCTTCAATTTGCATTGGTGAAAAGGTTCCTTGTCTAATAATGTCTTTTTTCAAGAAAGGTGATTGATGGTAAAGAATATACATGATTGCGAAAGCATGACTTGGATTGTAATTGTCTAAAACGTGTAGTATTTTTTGTATCGTATACTGATCTAATCCGCTTTCATTAAAACAACTTTCTAAATGAAAAACGTTTTTGGGTAGAATCTCAATAATATTTTTTAAACTATCATCTTTTAGTTGCATATTTAGATTTTTATATATTCCATACGTTGTCAGTAGAATACGTGGTTTGTAATAATTTAATATTTTTTTGCTAAGTTTTTTTTCTCCGTTATCTATTGCATGATATCTATTATTTAAAGGCATATAGTTTTTCCAAAACCCTATGAATTTTTTGTTTTTTAATATTTTATTAGATAGACATAAAAAATATGATTGGTGATGCATAGACATTTCGTAATTACAATTAAGACTGATGAAATCCTTTGGATTTTCCTTTTCTAATTCCTTTAAAAATCTGCGTTCGAATATCTTTCCGTTTTCCCCTCCTAAATAAAAGTTACTGTCATTACACATCAGTGTCCAGTCTAAATAGTCAGATAGTTTGAGTTTTTCTAATAGCAATAGTAAATCTTTCCAAGCTCCAAAATCTTGTCCAAGATTTTTTCTGCAAATAACAAAACATCCTGATTCTTCAAGTTCATTTATTACTTTTTCATCTAATTTTCCATTGTGTATATAGATAACACTAAATGAGCAATTAGATAAAAATTTCAAGTACTCTTTATTACTTAATGGAATTTCATGTTTTTTATGGTAGGCTACAAATAATGCAACACGTTTTTTTTTGTTAGACAATATTTTTTGTTCTAGCTCAATTAGTGATATTCTATTTTTTCCATTTGAAAGTCTATTTAAATAATTACCACCGATAATTTTATGTATAAAATATTTAAAATATGCAGATAAAAAGTAATCTAGCTTGTAGATCAGACTATACCAAGGAAATAATAATTCAACCTTATGCTGTTTCATTGCTTGCTCATTAATTAATGTTCTAGTTATTAAGTTTTACATTATCATATAGAGACTTATTTCGTATATCTTTTATAGAATATATATTTTACTCTTTTTGTAATCCTATCCTTTCGCCAGAGTATCCTGCATCTAATAGTACCCTTTTACACCAAGCTTGGTTATTTAAATACCAATCTATAGTCCTATCAATACCTTCCTCAAAAGTCAATTTTGGTTTCCATTTTATTTGATTTTTAATTTTATTAGGATTTATAGAATATCGATGGTCATGACCAGGTCTGTCTTTTACAAATTTGATAAGTTCTTTGAAGCTTTTTTTGTTGTTTAATTTTTTATTTAATGCTTCACAAATGTACTCTACAATAAATTTGTTGCTTCTTTCGGATTCTCCACCAATGCAATATGTCTCTCCTATCACTCCCCTATCCCAAATTTGAAGAAGAGCATCCACATGGTCATCCACAAATAGCCAATCTCTAATGTTCTTACCATTTCCGTATATGGGTATGTATTCATTGCTTATTGCCTTCATTATGACCAACGGAATTAATTTTTCTGGGAATTGCCAAGGACCATAATTGTTGCTGCAATTAGTAATTAATATTGGAAGCTCATATGTATGAAAGTAAGATCTTACAAGATGATCACTTGAAGCTTTAGATGCCGAGTATGGGCTTCTTGGATCGTATTTAGTATCTTCGTTGAATTGGCCAGTAGATCCTAAACTTCCAAAAACTTCATCAGTACTGACATGATGGAATAGAAAATCAATAATATCTTTTTTGCTTTTCTCCCAATGTATTTTTGCAGATTCAAGTAAGTTAAAAGTACCTAATATATTGCTTTGTATAAACAAGCTTGGTGAATCTATTGATCTATCAACATGACTTTCGGCTGCTAAATGTATTATTTTATCTGGTTTAGAGTATTCTACTGCATCTTGAGTTTTAGATTGATCTGCAAGATCAACATTTAAAAACTCATACCTATTTATGTCGCTACTACTATTGATTTGGTTTATGCTTACCAAATCACTAGCGTAAGAGAGTTTATCTAGATTGAATATTTTATAAGAAGTATTTTGCAATAATTTCCTTATTAAAGCCCCACCTATAAAACCCGCTCCTCCTGTTACTAGAATTTTCATATATTAAAAATTAAATAATAATTCACTTTAGCTCCTCAATTGTTTTTTCAAGTTCATATCTCCAATGATTGGAAATAATATTAAACTGTTTTTCAGTTTTTTCAATATCCAACAGAGAATACAATGGTCTAGTAGCCGGCACTTTGTACTCTGAGGATTTTATAGGTAGCACTGTTGAATAGTGATCTAAAACCTTCTTTTTATTTGCTATTTCTCCAATTGCGATAGCAAAATCGTACCAACTTGTTACTCCACCATCGTGCCAATGCAATATTTGATTTTCAGTTGAAATTTCTAAATCTTCTCTGATTATTCTCCAACATAATTTGGATAGATTATTAGTAGAGGTTGGAGCACTAATTTGATCATATACCACTTTTATGTTTTCGTTGACTTTACCTTTTGCACTATGAAGTTTAAGCATTGTTGTTATAAAATTTTGACCATATGAGCTATATAACCAACTGGTTCTAAGTATGATATTATTTTTATATTGCAATATATTCTTTTCACCTTCAGCCTTTGTAGTTCCATAATTGTTTAATGGATTAGTCTCATCAAGCGTCTGATATGGCTTAGAACTTTCTCCATCAAAAACATAATCTGTACTAATATGTAGTAATTTACCATGAATCTCTTCAATATATTTAGTCAAGAAAAGAGGAGCAATTGTATTGATTTTATATGCAATATCATATTCTTTTTGTGCTAAATCAACATTGGTATATGCAGCGCAATTAATGACCCACCTTGGCTTGATTTCCTGTATTATTTGTTTACATTTTTCCTCTTCAAGTAAATTAAAATCTCTTTTATTCAATTGTATAAGTTGGATATTCTGTGGGATTGATCTTGAGAGTGAAGTCGCGAGTTGTCCTTCTGATCCAGTTAGGAGTATTTTCATAGAAATAAATCATAGGATTTAAGTTGAGCTATTTGAGGAGCATTTGAATCTTTTTCGCTCACTATTGGTTGAATTTTCGTTGAAAGTGGCCAGTCAATATCTAAATCTCGATCGTTCCATTTAATACTTCTTTCAGCCTTTTTATTCCATGAATCTGTTACTTTATAAATTACTTCTGCACTGTCAGATATAGTTAAAAATCCATGAGCAAAGCCTTTTGGAATCCATAATTGTGCATGATTTTTAGAGGATAGAGTAAAACCTATCCATTGTTTAAAAGTATTAGATTTCTGTCGAATGTCTATTGCAACATCAAAGATTTCGCCGGAAACACATCTAACAAGCTTCCCTTGAGGATTAGGCTCTAACTGATAATGTAATCCTCTTAAAACACCTTTAATTGACTTTGAGTGATTATCTTGAATAAATTTAACAGGATCTTGATTGTTCTCTTTTAAAAATTTATTGAATATTTTTTGATTCCAACTTTCATAAAAAAAACCTCTATCATCAGACATTAAATTTGGTATAAGTAATAATGGTCCATCAATTTTTTGAGATTCAGCTTTCATTCTTAATCAACCTCATTTTGATTTGTATTAATCAAGTTTATAAGATATTTTCCATACCCACTCTTATGTAATGGAGTGGCGAGAACTTTTAATTTATCATTATCTATCCACCCATTTTTAAAGGCAATTTCTTCTGGACAACCAACCTTGAGTCCTTGTCTATTTTCTATTGTCTTGATGTATGAAGATGCTTCATGTAGCGAATCACATGTTCCTGTATCTAGCCAAGCCATACCTCTACTTAGTAATTCAACTTTTAGATTATCCTCCAATAAATACATTTTATTAATATCGGTGATCTCTAATTCACCTCTTTTAGAAGGTTTAATCATTTTAGCTTTTTCAGTCACACTTTCGTCAAAAAAATAAAGCCCTGTAATTGCATAACTGCTTTTAGGTTTAGTTGGTTTTTCTTCTATGCTAATTACTTTGCCGTTATCTGAAAATTCAATAACTCCATATCTCTGTGGGTCATGAACTTGATATGCAAATATGGTGGGATTATTTATCTTTGAACATTGTCTAAGTTTCGTTGTTAGATCTTCACCATGAAACAGATTATCACCTAAAATTAAAGCGACAGATTTTTTATTTATAAATTTTTCCCCTATCAAGAATGCCTCGGCTATTCCTCTTGGTTTGGTTTGGATCTCATAACTAATTTGAATACCCCAGTTGCTTCCATCACCTAGTAATTGCTTGAAGTGAAGTATATCTAAGGGTGTTGTAATTATTAGTATATCTTCAATTCCTGCAAGCATTAAAGTGCTAATAGGATAGTAAATCATTGGCTTATCATAAACTGGCAGTAATTGCTTGCTAACCCCTAGTGTTATTGGGTATAACCTGCTGCCAGTTCCACCTGCCAAAATAATACCTTTTCGTTCCATTGGATTTAATTAATAGATCTTAAATTTCTCAACAGTAAAGTTTGTTTGTTTTCCTGAAAGCCGACTTTCCCATAAAAGTCTTTCCTTCTGGAAGTCATTACGTAAACTTTTTCTGTGTTTTTTATGTATTTAGTACTTAGGATAGCATTTATTATTTTCTGTCCTACTCCAAGTCTATGGAACTCTTGAGCAACTATTATATCCCATAATACTGCTCTATAAACACCATCACCTGTACAACGCCCAAAACCAATTAATTTTTTTTCTAACCAAATTGAAATAACTACATTACTAGATAAAAGCATCTTTTTTATTTGTCCAAGAGATCTATTTTTAGCCCAAAATGAATGTTTATCAAAAAGTTCTTTTAATTTAAAGAGTCCACCAGATGGCTTCCAATTTGGTCCTAAACCAAACAACCTTAAGCCGATTGCTCCATATTTATGATGGACCACTTTAATATTATCAATATTTATTTTTGATTCTTTTTTTTTCATTATTCTTTTGGGAAATAATAAAATTTTATTTTCGTATTTTTGGTATATTTTATATTATTATTGATAATCAATTTACGATTTCCAATATAAATAAAATCTAATATAGCACTATTGCAATAGTCAATTTTTAAAAAACCTCTATAAGGTTTATAATATCAAACAAATAAGCTCTATGCTTAGATAACGATTTGTTGGTTATGCTGAACAGTCTTTTTGGAGACCCTAATTCACGTAAGTTAAAGCGATATCAACCAATAGTTAATGATATAAATATTCTTGAGGAGGATATTTCTAAACTTTCAGACGATGAATTGCGACAGTTGACAATTAAATTTAAAGATAGATTTGCGAAGGAACTAAATGAACGTGAAAAACTAACTTTACTAGATGATCTTCTTCCAGAGGCTTTTGCAGTAGTAAGAGAAGCATCTAAACGTGTTTTGGGTATGCGACATTTTGATGTCCAATTAATCGGAGGAATGGTCCTACACGAGGGGCATATTGCTGAAATGAAAACAGGTGAAGGAAAAACCCTAGTTGCCACCTTGCCTAGCTACCTTAATGCGTTGACAGGCCAGGGGGTTCATGTGGTCACTGTGAATGATTATTTAGCGAGAAGAGATGCTGAGTGGATGGGCCAAGTTCATCGTTTTTTGGGTTTAAGTGTTGGTTTGATCCAACAAAATATGACGCCGTTTGAAAGACTGGAGAATTATAAATGTGACATAACATACGCGACTAATTCTGAGTTGGGTTTTGATTATTTGAGGGATAACATGGCATCGAACATAAACGAAGTTGTTCAAAGAAAGTTTAATTTTTGTATTATTGACGAGGTGGATTCTATCCTTATTGATGAAGCTAGAACACCGTTAATTATATCCGGTCAGATAGAAAGACCTCAAGAAAAATACCAAAAGGCTGCTCAGATAGTTGAGCTACTGCAGAAAGCAGAAGATGTAAGTAAAGATGGGGTGGATCCAGAAGGAGATTATGAGGTTGATGAAAAACAGCGAACTTGCTTGTTAACAGATGAAGGATTTTTGAAAACAGAGAAAATATTGGAAGTTAAAGATTTATATAATCCGAAAAATCCATGGGCCCATTTTATTACTAATGCTTTAAAAGCAAAAGAACTTTTTATTAAAGATGTTAATTATATAGTTCGTGATGAGGAGGCGGTAATAGTTGATGAATTTACTGGACGTGTAATGCCAGGAAGACGTTGGAGTGATGGGCAACATCAAGCAATTGAAGCTAAGGAGCATCTACCAATTCAAGCTGAAACTCAAACTCTGGCTTCAATCACTTATCAGAACTTCTTTTTGCTTTATTCACGTTTAGCAGGCATGACAGGTACGGCAAAAACAGAAGAAGTTGAGTTTGATAAAACTTATAAATTAGAAACTACTGTTATCCCTACTAATCGATCGATATCTAGAAAAGATTTACCAGATCAAGTTTTTAAAACTGAAGCAGCCAAGTGGCGAGCAGTCGCGAAAGAGATTTCAATTATATATCACCAAGGACGACCTGTTCTTGTTGGAACTACTAGTGTTGAAAAGAGTGAATTATTAAGTTGTTTGCTTCAAGAAGCTTCAATATCTCATAATTTATTAAATGCAAAACCTGAAAATGTAGAGAGAGAATCTGAAATAATTGCCCAAGCAGGCAGAGCTGGAGCAGTAACTATTGCTACTAATATGGCTGGTAGAGGAACAGACATAATTCTTGGTGGTAATAGTGATTATATGGCAAGACTAAAAATCAGAGAGATATTAGTACCTAGATTATTGAGATTGGAAGATATACATAAGCCTTCAATTCCTATGAAAAGAAATAAAGATAATACCGCTGGCTTTGGCCCCCAAAATCAAGGCAAAAATAAACCATATACTCAAACCCAAAAGTTAACTAATCTTTTTCCGTGCTCATTAAATGAAGAAACTGAACAACATTTAAATCAGATCGCTCAAAATCTTCAAAAAGATTGGGGTGAGAGATGTTTAACTATGACAGAATTAGAGGATAAAATATCAATTGCAGCTGAAAAAGCACCAATTAAAGATAATTCGATTATTCAACTTAGAAAAGCGATCTCATTAGTAAAAGAAGAATATGATTTCGTAATTAATTCTGAGGAAGTAAAAGTAAGAGAGGCTGGAGGATTACATGTGATAGGGACTGAACGGCACGAGTCCAGAAGAGTTGACAATCAACTTCGTGGTCGAGCAGGTAGGCAAGGTGATAAAGGTACTACGAGATTCTTTCTTTCATTAGAAGATAATTTGCTTCGTATCTTTGGTGGAGATAGGGTGGCAGGATTGATGAATGCTTTTCGTGTAGAGGAGGATATGCCAATTGAATCAGGGATGTTGACTCGTTCGTTGGAGGGCGCACAGAAAAAAGTTGAGACTTATTACTATGACATAAGAAAACAGGTGTTTGAATATGATGAAGTGATGAATAATCAACGTAAAGCTATTTATTCTGAAAGGTTAAAAGCCTTAGAGGGGGTATCTCTTAAAGAACAAGTAATAGGCTATGGATATCGCACTATGGAGGAAATTGTTGATGCATATGTAAATTTAGATTTACCTCCTGAGGAATGGGATTTAGATAATTTAGTGATCAAAGTAAAACAATTTATAATTATGCTTTCTGACTTACAATCAGATCAACTTAAAGATTTCAATATTGAGCAACTAAAATCATTTCTTAAAGAGCAAATGAGAAATGCTTACGATATGAAAGAAGCGGAAATAGAACAAACGCATCCAGGGCTTATAAGAGAAGCTGAAAAATTCTTTGTGCTTCAGCAATTAGATACGCTTTGGAGAGATCATCTTCAGTCTATGGATTCCTTGAGAGAATCAGTTGGCCTTAGAGGTTATGCTCAGAAAGATCCTCTAATTGAATATAAAAATGAGGGTTATGATATGTTTTTAGATGTTCTAACTAATATTAGAAGGAATGTAATTTACTCTATGTTTATGTTCCAACCTAATTCTGGAAAAAAAGATTAGTTAGTAAATGATACATAGTCTGCCCATTATTGAACTCAAAAATGTATCATTAAAAATACCTATTCTATCTTCAGAAAGTAGAAATTTAAAAAGAAGAATCCTCAGATCTACGACTGGTGGATTATTTTTAAAGTCTCGTCAAAAATTAGAAGTAGTTGCATTAAAGTGTCTAAATCTATCGTTCTCTCGTGGCGAAAAAGTTGCTTTAATTGGGCATAATGGCTCTGGAAAAACTAGCTTTTTACGATTAATTTCTGGTATTTATAAGCCTTCGCAAGGCAATCTGGATGTAAGGGTAAATGTATATCCAATGTTGCAAAAGAGTTTTCTTACTAGCCCTGAATTAAGTGGATTAGAAGCTGTTAAAGCTCATTATCTTTTTCTTAATAGAAAATTGAAAGGTTTTGAAGATTATCTAGACGAAATTATTGAATTCTCTGGTTTAGGTGCATACATAGCAATGCCACTGAAAAGTTATAGTGATGGAATGTCGGCTCGATTAATGTTTTCGATATTAACATCATGTGCTCATGATTGCCTTGCCTTGGATGAAGGTTTAGGAACTGGTGATGCTAGTTTTTTTAATAAGGCCCAAAAAAGAATGGAATCTTTTGTTAATTCGGCGGGTTCATTATTTTTGGCTAGTCATTCAGAGGAATTATTGATGAAGTTTTGCACAAGAGGTTTGGTTTTTAATCATGGAGAAGTTGTCTATGATGGAATATTGAAAGATGCATTAAATTATTACGGAGAAGGTTGTGATAAATGATTTTCAATATGCGATTCGAACTAGAAGAGCATGGTGGTTTACAGCAACATCAAGAACCAAAGCTAGATTTGCAAGAACTATACTTGGAAGTTTTTGGCTAGGATTATCAAATTTATTAACAATTGCTGCTTTAGGAGTCGTTTATGGAACAGTGTTCTCTGTTCCTAATTTTAAAGAATATTTTATATACTTGGGAATTGGATTGGTCATTTGGAATAGTATTTCATTCTCTATTATTTCTTCACCTCAATTGTTCACGCATAATGCTATTAATATAAAAAATCTTAATATAAGACCAATTTTTTATACTTTAGAGGAATGGGCTTTTCAATTGCAATCCTTTTTTCAATCTTTTATTCTTGTTCTTATAATTTTATCTTTTTTGAGTCCAAATATTCTTGTAAATTCATTTACTACAGCATTATTTCCTCTCCTGAATTTATTATTATTTCTATATTGGCTCCCTTTGATTATATGTCTAATAGGAGCCTGGTTTACAGATTTTATACAATTAGTACCTATTGTTTTGCAAATTTTATTTTTAGTTTCTCCAATTCTTTATCAAAAAGAGAATCTTGGTGATCTTCAATGGATTACAGAATATAATATACTATATAAAATCCTAGAGCCTTGTCGCGAAGCTATTATATTTGGGACTATTGATTATAAATTAATGATTTATCTATTTATATTTAATTTGATTGGAATAATACTTTCAGTATATTTTCTTAAAAGACAAGAAAGATTTCTACCTTTTTTAACTTGAATAGTATATTTATTTCTCGTTTGTTTCTCCAAGAAATTCAAAAATTTCCCGATCTTTAAGACTTTGTGATTCGATTTCACATTGATTGCTAATTATTTGAGTATTGGATATTTTTTTTATTAATTCACTTGTTAATCGCAATTGATTTTCAAGCAAATCGATTCTTTCCATAAGATTTTTAATAACTTTCCCCTCAGTATCTGGTAATGCAGAATGAGCAAGAGGATTAATTTTTACTCCACTTTGGTGAATAACCCTTCCAGGTATCCCTACCACAGTGCTATCAGCATCAACGTCCCTTAAAACAACTGAACCAGCACCAATTCTGGTGTTCGTGCCCACAGTTATCGCACCGAGAACCTTGGCTCCTGCCCCGACTACTACATTTTCTTCAAGTGTTGGATGTCTCTTTCCATGATCTTTCCCCGTGCCACCAAGTGTCACACCTTGATATAGAAGACATCGATTTCCTATTTGACTTGTTTCCCCAATAACTACCCCCATGCCATGGTCTATAAATACTCCTCTACCAATTTGAGCTCCAGGGTGTATTTCTATACCTGTAAACGATCTTGTGAATTGGCTTAAAACGCGTGGAAGAAGTGGGATTTTATATTTCCATAATGTGTGACTAATCCTGTGCATGACTAATGCTTGAAAACCTGGGTAGCAAAGTATTATTTCAAGAAAACCTCTTGCGGCAGGATCCCTCTCTTTGATAATTGAGAAGTCAGATTTGATGAATTTTAAAAATGTCTTAGTCAATTGATTTATTTATCTATTCCATTAGTCCAATCTCTTTGCGTAATTCTTCAATAGTTGAATCACTCAAGTATTTAGCTGCACAATGAATTTGAGGCATTCTCATTAATTGGGTTCTATTTTGTCTCAAAGTATGTTCGATAACGGGCAGGCTAGGGCTATCACAAATTATGTGACTAGCTGCTCTTAATAAGGCAATGAGACGACTCCCTACGTCAGGATTTGCTGTCATCAAAAGGAGTTCATTACCGCGCATACTTTGTGAAATAACTTCTGCTGCTCTTAGTATTCCTGGACTGATACTTACTATTCCTACACAACTTCCTGAGCGCAGCTTTTTTAGAATGTTGAGTTCTTGTTGGAAATCGCTTAAATCTACAGCTACTGCTCTTACTTTGTGGCGCTTGGCTAATTCTTCTAAAGGTTGTAAAAAATATCTACTAGTCAC
>MDTB01109992.1_pt1 | contig 16634 bp, 6 predicted proteins | sample 811161 | NCBI WGS metagenome assembly MDTB01 (sample SAMN05326650, study PRJNA326480) | marine metagenome | isolation source: seawater | place: Mediterranean Sea | collected 2009
AGTATAGTTGTTCAAGGATCTAATATTGGTGTTACTTCTGATTTTAATGGTAATTTTTCTATTGAGGCAAATGAGGGTGATGTTTTAGAACTATCATATGTTGGATTTAAAACTCAATTAATAAAAGTTGATTCCAATCAAAATAATATTTCAATTACACTTGAGTCTGATAGTCAACTTGACGAGGTTGTTGTTACTGGTTATGGTGCTGAGAGAAGGTCTCAAATAACCGGTGCTGTTGCATCTATTAGCCCCGCTGAAATGAGTAAAAATACGGCTGCCACTCTAGATAATGCTCTACAAGGTAAAGTTGCTGGTGTTAGTGTGTCTGCAAACAACTCTACCCCTGGTGGAGGAGTTTCTGTAAGAATTAGAGGTGTTGGTGGTATCGGCAACAGTGAACCGTTGTATGTAATTGATGGTATGCCAATTACAGTTAGTGGTAACGAGAATAGTAGTCCTTTATCATCAATTAATCCAGAAGATATAGAATCTATTTCTATACTTAAAGATGCTGCCTCTGCCGCAATTTATGGATCCAGAGCTGCAAACGGAGTTGTTTTAATTAATACAAAAACTGGCAAAAGGAATCAAAAATCTGAGGTGTCTGTGTCTGTTAAATATGGTGTTCAATCTGCAGCTAATTCTTTTAATATGATGAATGCTCAGAAGTTTGCTGATTATAGAAATTTACTGGAAACTGATGCTGGAAGGCCAGCCATTTTCACTAATACAGCATCGCTAGGAGAGGGTACTGACTGGTTTGACGCTATTACCAGATCTGCCGAAATATCAGACCTGCAGGCTTCATTCACTGGGGGCTCTGAAACTGGAAGCTATTTTCTTTCCTTAGGACATTTTAAACAAGAAGGAATTGTCGAATCCAGTTCGTTTGAAAGAATTTCATTAAGATTAAATGCTGATAAAAGAATAAGTGATAAATTTAAAGTAGGTTCTAATATTGTAGTATCAAGAACTAAACAAGATGTTTTATGGGGTAATAACAGAGCCATTAACAGTGCGATTGCTCAATCAGTTTTATTTTATCCCACTATTCCAGTTTATGACAATGAGGGAAATTTCTCCCCAACCCCAGCTAATGGTTTTTACAAGCCAAAAGTTAACCCTATGTTCCAATTAAGTATCCCAGCCTTCCCGCCTATTGTCAATAGCTTCAGAGCAAATGTTTATGCTGAATACAAAATAATGCCTGATTTAGTTTTTAAAACCAGTGCCTTTTATACTGATTCTAATACCAGTAGAAAAGAATTTGGAAGTATGTACAATTTAGGGACTGCTGTAAGCACTGAACAATCGATACTTAAGCAACAAACTCAAAGCTATAATGCTCTGATTGAAAATACATTGAACTACAGGCTTAACATTGATAATCACTCCTTAGGTTTTCTTTTAGGACAAAGTGCACAATCCATTGAACGTGAAAGTCTTCTTGTATCTGGAGATTACACTGAAATGGGGAACAATACTATTGATGAGCTTGCCAACGCTTTAAATGTAGTAAACGTAATCAATGAAGAAAGTTATATGTCATTCTTTAGTAAATTAAATTATGTTTTTGATGGGAAATATCTAATGACAGCAATTGTAAGACGTGACGGTTCGTCAAAATTTGGATCTAACACACGATGGGGAACCTTTCCATCTGTCTCGGTTGGTTGGAATGTCTCTGAAGAAGATTTCATACCAACAGATGGTCCTATGAACTCATTAAGGTTAAGAGCAGGTTGGGGTCAAGTTGGAAATGATAGAATTAATAACTATTTATCAACTGTAGTTGTTTCCTCTGGCTTTAACTATCCATTTGGAAATGTGCATGGAGTTGTTTCACCAGGACTTGGCTTAGGGGGAATTCCTAACCCAGATATACAATGGGAGACAGTCACTCAATATAGTGTTGGTGTAGATGCAGCATTTTTTGACAATAGGCTGAACTTCACAGCAGAGTACTACAACAAAACTCAAAATGACATGCTAATACCTGTAACTCAATCTGGGGTAACAGGACTATCATCTGGAATTAACCCTGGAGAAATTGTTTTAAATACAGGAGATTTAACAAACAGTGGTCTTGAGTTTTCTGTTAATTATTCAGGAGAGGCTGGAAAAATTTCTTACGACATTGGAGCCAATTTAACTACACTTAATAATAAAATTAATGATTTACCATCTCCAATTAATAGATACTCACTTAATGGAAGTTTTGTTACCAGAACAGTTGAGGGCAGAAGTTTAGGTGAGTTTTATGGTCACGTAGCTGACGGTCTTTTTCAAAGTGCTGCAGAAGTTTCATCACATGCGACACAAAATGCCAGGACCTCACCTGGAGATATAAGGTTTAAAGATCTTAATGATGACGATGTAATTAATGGCGATGACATGACATTTATTGGAAATCCAATTCCTGACTTTGTTTATGGTTTTAATATGTCATTAAACTATGATAATTTTGACTTCTCAATTCAGGGAAACGGGGTTCATGGGAATGAAATATTCAACGCTTCAAACAATAGGCTTCTTGATAATGCTGATAGTTTGAATAAATTAGACTTTACTCCATGGTCAGCATCAAATACAAATACTAGATTTCCAAGAGCAGTGTCTGATGATCCTAACAACAACCTTCGTCATTCGAGCTTTTTTGTTGAAGACGGTTCTTTTATGAGGATAAAAGTAATCCAATTAGGATATTCATTTCAAGAAGATTTAGCTTCAAAAATTGGTGCAAAAAGAATACGTTTATATAGTAGTGTTCAAAATCCATTTACTTTTACAAGCTATTCAGGCCTTGATCCAGAAGTTGGGAATGACGGTGGTAGTAACTTGACATCAGGAATAGATAATTTTGTATATCCAGTTTCGAGAATATTCTCAGTTGGATTAAATATTCAACTATAAAAATTTTAAAATTTAGATTATGAAAAGATTAAACTATATAATTTTATGTTTCGCTGTGTTTTTCATGGCATGTGAACAAGAAGAATTTTTGACAAAAACAAATAAAAACGGTCTAAATTCAGATACCTTCATGACTTCTGAAAAACAGGCAATAGAAGCAGTTAATGCAATTTATGATCCACTTAATCATAAGGGTATGTACAGGTACAGTCATCTAGTCTTGGGTGAGGGTCCGACTGACAATGTAATGAATCCATGGGCAGACGGAAGAACAGGACCTAGTGTTAAAGCTATCCATGATTTTATTTGGAATGATACAAACATGTTTTTTTGGTTAAGATGGGCCGCATGCTATAAAGGAATCTATCGAGCTAATTATGTTTTAGAAAATCTCGATAAAGTTAATAATAGCACTCCTGAAAAAATTGATGAACTTAGAGGTCAGGCATTATTTCTTAGAGCCTTATATTACTATAATTTAGTTAGTGGATATGGTGACGTACCACTTGTCACAAGTATTTTAACATCTGATGAAAGTAATAATATTTCTACATCTCCCGCAGTCGAAGTTTGGACCCAAATAGATGCTGATTTAGACCAAGCTGCTTCATTATTACCTCCGTCATATTCGCAAGATGAAACCGGAAGGGCAACTAAAGGTGCGGCTTTTGGATTATTATCTAGAGTACGTTTATGGACTAAAGATTACGCTGGAGCAGCCAGTGCTGCTGCACAACTTGATAATTTAGGATATCAATTAGTTTCAATTGATGACTATATAAAAATGTTTGATGGTAGGATGGAGAATAGCAGTGAATCTGTATTTGAAACTCAGTTAGTATATGGTTTTAAGGCTTACTGGACTGATGAAGGTGGAGAAACTTCTCAAATGATGAACTTTTTTCCAAGAATTTCTTGGGCTCAATATTTAAGGCCTAGAAAAACTGATTCATACGATTTAGTTAATGTGTTGTTTGAAAATGGAGATGGCAGAAGAGAGGGATCAATATTAATATCTGGCCAAGATCAAATTTATTACCATAAAGCTGATAAAGTAAGTGTTTTTCCTGATACCAGTATATATAATGATTGGAGATTAGATGTATTAGTCCCTGGAGCATATCAAACTAGGAAGTTTTTGCCTTACGATGCTACATACTGGACAAAAGGTGGTAGATTTTTTGATAATGGTGTATCAGTTAATATTCCTGTCATAAGATATGCTGAAGTAATTTTAAATAGAGCTGAAGCATTAGCTGAAACCGATAAGTTAGCTGAAGCTTGGTCTCAGCTTGAAAAAATAAGAACTCGTGCAGGACTTACAATGGATGGTATTAGTAACTCAGATAAAACTGCTCTTTTAAACCAAATCAAGAAAGACAGACGTATTGAACTGATTTTTGAGGGACATCGTTGGGGTGATTTAAAGCGACGGGGTGAATTAAGCTCATTAAATTCTGCCGGATTAAATTATTCAGGACAGATAGATTGGCCAATACCTGCTCAAGAAAAAGCTATAAATCCAAATTTATAAAAAACAATTATAGATATTTTTAGTGTGTTTGTTTAGTAAGGGCTATTTTAAAAAATAGCCCTTTTTTTTCAAATTTATAATGGGGTCAACTCATTAAAAAAAATAGAGAAATTCACATTCACTGAAAAATTATTAAATAGATCAAATAAAATCAGTAGTCTCTGATTCCAATTTTTTTATGTATTCCCTTGGAGTAACACCAAGTATTTTTTTAAAACACTTAGTAAAATAGGATCTATTAGAAAACCCAACCTCAAATAAAATTTCTGATACATTTAATTCTGTGGTCCCCATAAGCTGAGCAGCTTTTTTGATTCTATATTCTCTAATAAATTCATTTGCATTTAAACCTCGTATAGATTTTAGTTTCCTATAAAGTTGCATCCTACTTAATCCAATACCTTTACCTAAATCAGGAACACCAAATTGAGAATTAGTTAGGTTTTTATCAATTATCTTTTCAGCCTTTTCTAAAAACTGTTTTTCGGATTTTTTTATACCTTTTATTCTAGATGTAAATCTGAGGCCATTGCCTGAAAATTTTAATTTTAGTAATTCTCTTTGATTGAGTAAATTTTGAATTTGCGCAGTTAAAATCTCAATATGAAATGGTTTTGATATATATGCGTCAGCTCCAATTTCAAGACCTTCAATTTTATTTTTAATGGATGATCTAGCAGTAAGCATTATAAATGGAATATGATTTGTAATTAAATCTGATTTTACATCTTTACAAAAATCAATTCCGTCTTTATTTGGCATCATAACGTCTGATATAATTATATCAGGAACTTTATTTTTAGCAAGATCAAGGCCCTCAACACCATCGTAGGCTTGTAGAATAGTATATTCAGATTTTAGGGAACTTCTGATAAAATCTTGCAGGTCAGGATTATCTTCAACAACTAAAATTGTTTCAGATACATTTTCATTTTCCTTATCATCAGAAGAAATAAAATCATTTAGATCTAAGTTATTTTTGATTAAGGAATTATTCATTAGATTATTGGTCTTGCTTATTAATCCTTGTTTTTTTATTTGAATTATTGATGGTAATTCAACTGTAAATAAACTTCCTATCCCCTCCTTACTCTTTACTCTAATTGTTCCTTTATTTAATTCGATGAGAGATTTAGTTAAGGCTAATCCAATTCCTGATCCCATTGAGCTAGACCTGTCTTTTGAGTCGATTTTGTAAAATCTGTTAAAAATTAATGCTAGTTGGTTTTTTGGTATTCCAATTCCTGTATCTTCAACCTCAATAATTATCTTTTCATTATTTATTTTTTGCCCTTTAATGAAATTTTCAGGAAGATTTAAAGAAAATCTAATTATTCCTTGATTTGAAGTATATTTTATTGAGTTTGACAATAAATTATCAATTATTTTTTGGAGATTATCCCAATCAAAATCAGAAAAGAATACCTTTTTATTACAATTGAAAATTAAATCTATATTCTTTTCTTTCGCTAACGATTTAAAAGACTTAACCTCATCCTTACAAAAAGAAACTAACTCTCCATGACTAGGGGTTAATTGTTGCTCTTTTGATTCAACCTCCCTAAATTCCATTACTTGATTAATTAGTTTAAACAGGTGATTCGCATTCCGTTCTACGAGCTTAAAGGATTCTGAAATTTTTGGGTTTTTCTTAGTTTCTTTAATTATACTTTGGAGAGGCCCCAGTATCAAAGTTAATGGTGTTTTAAATTCATGAGAAATATTTGTGAAAAACTCTAGTTTCATTTTGTTCATCTCTATAATTTTCTCCTGTTGTATTTTTTCAATTTTTAGTTTATTCTGGTACTCCTGTCTTTGCAATATTACCCTTCTAAACAAGAACATAAGAAATACAAAAAATAAAGAATATAACATGTATGCCCACCAAGATCTCCATAGAGGCGGAAGCACCTTAATTTTTACTTCTTTAATATTATTACTCCATAAGTTGTCATTATTAGATGCTTTTACTTTAAATATATAATCTCCTGGATCTAAATGTGAATATGAGGCAAATCGTCTCTTAGCATCAGTAAAAATCCAGTCTTTATCAAACCCCACTAACTTATGAGCATATTTATTTTGATTTGAGGAAGAGTAATGTAAAGCTGAATATTCAAATGAGAACGAATTGTGATCATTATTCAATTCAATAAAGTCTGTTTCTGATATTGATTTATTTAAAATTTTCTTTCCTAAAACTTCTTCACCTACTGAAATACTTTTGTTAAACAATTTAAAATCAACAATTTCAATTTTGGGCTCTATTTTATTATCTTTAAAATTATTTGGATTGAAAGCATTAAATCCATTAATACCTCCGAAGTACATAATGCCATCATAACCCTTATAATATGCTAATTTTCTGTAATTTGAGTCTTGAAGTCCGTCATTGGAGTTAAAATTTGTAAATACTTCTGAATCAGGATTAAATTTTGAAATTCCGTTATTTGAACTAATCCAAAGATTATGATTTTGATCCTGAAGAATTCCATAAAGCTCATTACTGGGTAATCCATCTTTTTTTGTAAAATAGGAAATAAATGGAATTTTTTTATTTTTTTCGGTAAAGGGTAATTTATTCAATCCTCCTCCATAAGTTCCTATCCATAAATTGTTTTCAAAGTCTTCATAAATTGAGAAAACATTATTATTATTAAGGCTATTAATGTTTTTAGGGTCATTTTTTATCCTCACAAAATTTAATGGATTGTTATTTTCATCCCTTAAAATTTTTGTTATACCACCTCCATAAGTCCCTACCCAAAGAATATTTTCATGATCCTCAAAAATGAATGATACGTTATTTGAACTTATGCTATTTTCATTTTTAGGGTCAAACTTATACTGACTTATTTTCGGATGATTTTCACCAAACTTATTAGGAGTAAATTTCATCAGTCCATCACCACCATCGTTAGCAAATTTAGTTCCAGAAAAATATGAACCCATCCATATGTCGCCTTTTGAATCTTTAAATAATGTTGTTACATAATTCGTTGGAAGATTGCTTTGACCGTCTGATTTATTATATCTTCTTACAATTATTTTTTCTGAATTTGTAGACGAGTAAGCTTTTATATGGTTTAATCCATCTCCGGGAGTACCCGCCCAATAGTTTCCATAATTATCTTCACAAAAAGAAAAAATATTATTACTACTTAATGATGTTCTTTCTAATGAGGAGTGACTATATCTGGTAAAATAAGTTATACCATCTTTTGAAATAACTTTATTTAAGCCGCCATTATTAGTTCCAATCCATAAATTTTTTTTAGAATCCTCAAAAATTGTATTAATAATATTATCACTCAGACTATTACTATTCCAAGGGTTTTTTTTAAAATGAGCAATACTCTTTTTTTTAAGATCTAATTTATTTAAGTACCCAGAAATTGAGCTAATCCATATAACTCCATTTTGATCCTGAAAGATATTTGAAATTTGGTTGCTATTTATACTATTCTCATCGAAGTCATTTTTTGAATAATTTTCAAAAATATTTTTATTGTATAAATATCTGCTTACACCAGTACTTTTTGTTCCAATCCAAACTGTTCTATTTTTATCAGGGCAAATAGTTGTAATTTCGTTTCCAGCTATGCTATTAGGATCGTCATTATTATTATAAAAATTTTCTATTTTATAATAGTTTCCATCTGGAGAATAAACTAATTTATTTAAACCATGACCAGTACCTATCCATAGATTTCCATTGTAATCTAGAGCAATGCTTGTGATGAAATTATTGCTTAGGTAATTTTTTGACCTAAGAAATTTAGTGTAATTATAAAATTTAATCTTATTAACATCTTTATAACTTAAAAGGTTTAAACCATTAGAAGTACCAACCCAAATATTTCCTTTTTCATCTTGAATAATTGATTTAACAATATCAGAATGGAGATTATTATTTTTGGAACTAAAATGTTTTATACTAAATGTATTATCTCTACTTTTATTTTTTGTCAATTGATATAATCCAGTGTTAGTTCCTATCCATAAGACGTTATTCACATCCTGAAGAATACAATAAATTTTATCCTTTATTATTAAGTCTGGTATAGATAAATCACTAGTATAAATTATTCTATTGAAATTGTCGTTATCTCTATTGAAGCGACATAGCCCACCATTTGTGCCAACCCAAATATTTCCAAAGCTATCCTCTTTGACAACGTTAATATTATTTTCTATTAGAGAATTTTTGTCCTGAATTTTGTTTTTATAAATTTTAAAAGTGTATCCATCATATTTATAAATTCCATTAAAAGTCCCAAACCACATGTATCCCCTAGAGTCCTGAGATACTTCTGTGATTGAGTGGTGTTTGAGGCCGTCTTTAGATGTAAATTCCTCAAATTTGAATTGTTTATTATCAAGAATATTAGATGTTTTCTGTCCAAAAAGGAATGTTGAAAGGAAAGAAATAATAAAAAAAATATATAATCTTAAAAACATAAAACTCTTTTATTCAGACAAATTTAAAAGAAATAATTACTAAATATATAAAAATGATTTTTTGGAATAATTCAGATAATAATTAATTTATATAACGGGAGTGATTGGATAATTTTCTCCTTTTTTCAGCCTGTTTGTTGAGTTGATCTGGAAATATATCATATTTTGAATTAGTTAATTTAGAATACTTTGGTTGAGCGTCCCTGGATGGCAGAGAATCAATAATACTTTTAAATTTTTTTAAAACTTTTATTATCTCCTCCGACTTTGAATAAATCAAGTTGTCTCTCTCATACTTATCATTTTCTAAATCATATATATGTGAAATTTCTTTGAGAGTATCAACGAACACTTTATAACGCTTTTCTCTAAGGGCCCTATCTCTGTATACATGAACATTGTTAACTCTTCCATCTGTAATTTTTGCCGGGTGAGATCCCATTGTCAAAATCCAGTTCCTTCCACTATGATTTTTTTTACCAATTAAAAGGTCTTTAAAAGATTTACCATCATATTTATATTTTTTTGGTAATTCTGCACCACCTAAATCAGCAAAAGTTGGTAATATATCTGAAAAGTCAATCAAAGCATTTGTATTAGTACCAGGTGAAATAGTCCCTGGCCAATTAACTATAAATGGTTCGTTGACTCCATTTTGAGTAAGATAAGTTTTTCCTCCTTTAATTTTTTCCCCATTGATTTGACCAGTAATATTACCCGCTGTACCATTATCAGTAGTCCAAAAGATAATTGTATTATTCCTTATTTTTAATTTTTCTAGAGCAGTAACGAGTTTCTTTAATATTATATCAGTATATCCAACCATAGCTTTGTGCTTATCAATTTTATCTTTAATGTGTGGCTCTAAGGGAGTGGTTGTTAATGGACCATGCGGTAAGCACATGGGATAATATATAAACATAGGGTTTTGTTTGTTTTTCTCCATAAAATCAATAATGAAGTCAGAAAAAATATCTTCTCCAAATTCACCAGGATAAGTCTTACTGCCTTCCTTAGTATGTATATAGGGATCCCAGTATCGTTTCTCACTTTTTTTTAAATTACCTCCCTCTCCACCTGTCCACATACAGTAATCATCAAAACCGTGCTCAATCATTGAGTCAGGCTGTAATCTAAAATCATTAATCTGCCATTTCCCAGCGATGCATGTATTGTAACCAGCTTTTTTCAAAATTCTCGCTAAACTTGGATTTTTATTTGAATCAAAATTAACACCATGTCCCCACCTGGGAACGTCATAATGATTAATCCAACCATGACGAAATGGGTACTGGCCTGTCATTAGTGTTACTCTTGAAGGGGTGCATTGTGGCATTGACCATACATTGGTAAATTTCATGCCACCTTTTAAAAGACTATCGATATTTGGTGTATCAATATCATCAGCATCATAACCACTAACCCATTCCTTCCCCAAATCATCTAAAAGTATAAATAGAATATTGGGTTGATTTTTTATTTTTTTATTTGATATATGATTTTCGTAAGTATTTTGATTGTTACAACTCATTAAAATTGTAATGAAAATAAATAACCCAATAAGTTTCTGTTTAGGCATTAAATTAATATTATAGTTTTTTAATCTGAACATAATAAGCTCCCATGTTAACTCCGTCACCCATAAAACTAGTGGTTAATCTATTGTTTTTTGATGCTTTTAATTTCAAATTAAAACTCACTTTAATTTGATGATCATCAATTAGCTTTTTCATTTTAGTATCACCAATCGTAATGGATGCTTCATTAATTGGAAGAGCCTTTCCTATTCCACTTTCAATGACACTTGTCCCCTTTATTGATGGCCTCTTAGGTATTCCCGAAGTTATTGGAAGATTGAGATATAATGGCCACCTACTCAACGTAATCTCATAATTTCCATCAGATTCAATGTCAAAAACCCAAAATCCATTAGTTTGTATACCCGCTCGGATATGACGGTGATTCCATGGTACTTGAGCTTCTGAGTGCCAATCATGAGAGGTTAAGTTAATAGGGTTTTCATTAGATGTTCCAATTTTAAAGGAAGCATATTTATGGAAGTCAACTGAGACATTCTCCCACCAAGAATCATAGGCATTTCTCATAATAATAACCCTCTCAGGGAATTTTGACGCAAGATCATCGATTTGTCCAGGATCGTCTATAATTTGATATAACTCTGAACCGTTTACTAATCGCCACGAATCGGACATTACGACAGATTTCCTCCATTTAATTGGGTGTTCAATTCGCTGTGAATCAGTTATTAATAATCTTTCTCTCCATTTTTTCTCTGGATTTTTTATTAGTGGTAACAAACTCTTTCCATCAAAATTATTATTATCATTTTTATTCAAATTACAAAGATCAATCAATGTAGGTAACACATCTATGTGAGCTGATATGTTATTAATATCCCTTCCAGGGTCAAACTTTCCATCTGGATATCTTATGAAAAATGGAACTCGATGACCACCATCATATTCACTATTTTTTTTTCCTCTCATACCAGCATTAAAGTGTCTGAAGTCAGAGCCATATTTAGTGTCCCCAAATGATGATCCGTTGTCAGTCATGAAAATTAAAATTGTATTATCAGCTATCCCAAATTCTTCAAGTTTTTTTTGTTAAATTCCCAACGTTGTAATCAATGTTTGAAATCATTCCATAAAATTCCTTTGAAAAAACACTCCCTTGATCATATGGTAGACTATATTTATCTTCCACAAATAGAGGCCCATGTGGTGCATTAGTTGAAATATAACAGAAGAAAGGCTTATTATTTTGCCTTTGTATAAATTTTATAGCCTCATCGAACCAAACATCTGTACAATACCCATCATATTTTTCAAATTTTCCATTTTGGAGATAGTGATCATCAAAATAATCATTGTCAAAATAATCAGGGGTCTGCCCTATCCCTCCAGCACCATGAATTAGAACATTGTTGAAACCACGGTCTTGAGGTCTAAATGGGTAATTATCACCAAGGTGCCATTTTCCAAATATAGCTGTGTTATAATTATTTTCTTTAAAATAGTCTGCAATTGTTTTTTTATCCTCTCTTAGAAGTGATCTTCCTGCTATTGTGTGCCAAACTCCTGCTTTATTTGAGTATAAACCAGTCATAAGAGCAGCTCGCGATGGAGAACAAGTTGGGCTTACATGAAAATTGGTAAATCTAACACTCTGTGAATAAATCTTATCAATATTGGGAGTTTTAAGTGTTGGATTACCGTGACAACTTAAGTCACCATATCCTTGATCGTCAGTAATAATAATAATAACGTTAGCTTTTTTTTGATCTTTACTTTCCTGACCCAACGACAGATTAAGTGTTAAAATTGAAATGAAGCTAATTAAGCTACTATTTTTAATTGTAAATTTCATTGCTAAAGTTTAATACCTACCAAAAGTCATAAGTTTCTTCACCTTTTCTGTTTCTATGAAAATTTGGTCTTCTACCATCAATATCGTCTACATCAAATTTTTTTAGTTTTTTAGGATACAAGGTTTCATTCAAGCCAATATTAGACATTTTAATTTCCTTAAATCCAAGTTTAAATGCTGGAGAGGTTGATTTTAACTCAAAATTTTGATTTTCAATATCTAAAAATAATGGATCTTCAATTAAACTATTGATTTCAATACCATCTTTTCTTTTTGATTCAATATACTTTTTTGCTACATCTATATTCTGAGCACAATAAAAAATATTTTTATCAGCATTACAGTCCTCTGGCTTAGAAATTCCCTCTGATGCCCTATAAGATATTCTATAATAACTTATAGTATCTTTTGATTCATAAAAAATATTTCTCTGAATTTTTGAACCATAATCAGCTACTTCGTCAGGATATGATGCAAATCTTATTGACTCTTTTGAACTACAATCAACAATAATGTTGTTAATGATATTATTATATCCTTTGTGAACAATACCTGAAACATTAGCCATATAAATTATGTTATTTTGAAATGTAGTGCCCCGTTGCCAGTCATCTGTTCTCATAACACCAGATGCGCGACTAGTAATGTGGTGAGCATAATTATTACGCATAATATTTCCCTCTCCTGCTCCTGAAACGTTCAATGCAGATCCATCTGCTAACTCCTCAAGTGCTCGGTAAACTTCATTGAACTCAACGATATTATTTTTTGCATGTAAAAAAGGAGTGTAAGTTTCCCAAAAAGTTTTTCCCTCACTTTTGTCAATTGCTTTATCAATTTCATTCCAACGAATCGTTTTTGAGGCTTCATCAAAATCAATATCTCTTTTTTGGAGAATTGGTACTCTTACTCCACAAATTCCAACAGCTTTTCTGGGTACATGATGAATTAAATTATTGGCCACTAAATTACTACCACTTTGCCACATAAAAATACCTGCACCCATCTTTAAAACACGTCCTACATGATGAATAACATTATTGATTATTTTATTATTTTTATTTACGTCTTTAGTTCCAGGACCATATCCACATAATAAAATCCCCATGTGACCAACAAAATCAATCATGTTATTGTTTATATTGATATTCTGTGAGTGAAGGTCTAAACGAATAGCAGATCCTCCACTATTTGTAAACCTACATTCGGTAACTTCACAATCCTCTGCCCCCCTAAATCTTAACATTGCATTACCTCTATCAAACTTGTCCCAGTCGTGTTGTATTCCCCATCCTTTGTGGCCTTTCCACCAAGTATCTCTTTCTCCATGCATAAAGGTTAAACCCTTAAAAATTAAATTTCTAGTCGGTATATCAGTAGGCCCATTATAATCTATTTTACCCTCTACTCTAAAATATTCCTTTAGCTTTGGAATCACCAAGTTTACTGAGGGAGGACCCTCTTTTGGCCAATAATAAATTTTATTTTCACTGGTATTTACAACCCAATGTCCAGGTGAATCTAAATAATCAATCACGTTTTCAACCCATGGCTTAGTATGTGATTTTTTTTGCAGCAGGAGGTGCATTAGCCTCTAAGGTTGTCCAAGCAATTCCTTTTTTTTCGTTTACAGATTCTAAGTTTAATAGGTTCATAGTCCAAGGAACAGGAGCAAAACCTACTTCAATATCCTCTAAGTTTTTCCAATTTTTTAAAACTCCTCCCTCAAATTCTAATCTTCTCAAAAGATATCGATCTTCATTATTTAGGACATTCATACTCTTTGCTCTCTCGTATTTAATGTCCTTAAAATCAAATCCTTCTTTTCTTGCTACAGGGATTCTTTTATAACCATCATACATTGTATAAAAACGATCTAATCCATCAGGAATATCGGCAACATAAACCTTTCCTTTTGCAACTTCAGGAAGAACATTAGTATTTGTCTCAAGCTTAACCCATGGGCCTACCTGAACGCCAGAGGAAATTATAGGAACTTCATCTTCATAAGATGAATACTTTATTTTTGTTCCGTTTTTACCTGAATCTTCCATCCCAAAAACGACTGTCTTATCTATTTTGTGTAAACCTCCACGTAAATAAACAGTAATATTTTTTTTTCTCTGTTCGGGAGATAATTTTCTTATTGATAATTTTGCATTTTCAATAGATTTAAATGGCGCCTCTAATGTTCCTGGGTTTGCATCACTTCCACTTGGGGATATATAAAAGCTAATTTCAGAATCATTATTAATAGAGCAACATAAAACTATAATCGAAATAAAGATTAAGGAAATTTTTTTCATATTTATTAAATTTATATCATAAATATTAGTTTAAATAATAAATTAATGGAGTTTGAATTTATCAAATAATACAATTATTTGCTCAAACTTAATTTAAATTTTAAATAATTTTTATTGGTGACATTAATTTAATTTTAAAAATCAACATATAAATTAACCAATGATTAATTCCTTAAATATTATTTTTTATAAGTGAAGTATTATTGTCAAAAAAAGAAATATTATTGTTAAAAGAAACCTTTTAAATACTTTACTTTAAATGGTATTTTAAACTAAATATTTAAAATAATGCCTTTAAAAAATTCTAACAATCTTAACAAGCTAACATACTTCGATTTCAAAAAAACTTTTTATTGGTCATGTATTTTATTTGTTTGTAATCAATTTATTAAATGTAACCAAATTCAAACTGAGGATAGGGATCTTGAATCTCCAAATATTTTATTCATAATGTCGGATGATCATGCTAAAAATGCGATAAGTATATATGGCTCTAGACTCGCTGAAGTTTCTCCCACACCAAATATTGATAGGATTGGAAATGAAGGAATAGTGTTTAATAGTGCATTCGCAACGAATTCAATATGTACTCCCAGTAGAGCATCTATCTTGACTGGTCAATACAGTCATATAAATGGTGTTAATACTTTAAGAGACGACTTTAATAATAAATCAAATCACTTAGGAAAACTATTGCAAAAATCTGGCTACAATACAGCAATTATTGGAAAGTGGCACCTTCATACCGAACCAACTGGATTTGACTATTATAATGTTCTTCCGGGTCAAGGAAAATATTTTAACCCCATGCTTAAGGAAAAAGGTAAACCATGGAAATACCATAATAAAGGAGGGGAGACGTACGAAGGTTATGTATCAGATGTTATAACAGATGAGTCAATTAAGTGGCTTGAAAATAGAGATAAAAGTAAACCATTTTTTCTCATGAGTCACCATAAAGCCCCTCACGGGCTATGGGAATATGCAAAGAGACATGAAAATTTATTTCAAGAAATAGATATACCATTACCAAATTCCCTTTATGAAAATAAAGAACATGGGCCCTTAAAAGGGAAAAAGTATGGTTCTTCAATTTCAGATAGGAATCCTAAAAGAAGTATGCTTAATCAAGTAAGCAGCAAAAATTGGCCAACTGGAGCAATTGATACTTTTGGATTAACAAAAAAAGAGAAAATATATGCCGCATATCAAAAGTATTTAAAAGATTATCTTAGAACTGCAGCTTCAATTGATGAAAATGTTGGGCGATTATTGGATTATCTTGATAAAAATAATTTGTCAGATAATACTATGGTTATCTACACCTCTGATCAGGGACAATTTCTTGGTGAACATGATTATTTTGATAAAAGATGGATGTACGAGGAGTCATTAAGCATGCCGCTTTTAATTCGTTATCCAAAAAAAATTAAACCAGAACAGGTTAATAATGATATTATACTAAATATTGATTTTGCCCCCACATTTCTTGAGCTTGCCAAACAAACAGTTCCATTAGAAATGCAAGGAAAAAGTTTTCTTTTAAATATGCAAAGTCAAACCCCAAAAGATTGGCGTAAATCAATGTACTATAGATATTGGATGCATATGGCTCACCATTATAATCCTTCTCATTATGGTATTCGCACTAAGGACTATAAGCTAATTTTTTTCTATGGACTTCCGTTAAATCAAAAGGGGGCTGTTAACTCATCAACTGAGCCATACTGGGAGTTTTATGATCTTAAAAATGATCCAAATGAAAACAATAATTTATACTTTAATGACAATTATAAAAAATTAATTAAAAAATTAAAAATTGAGCTCAATTTAAAAAAAGAGAAATTATTAGACATAGATGAAAAATACCCCGAATTAGAAAAATTAAAAGAAAAACATTGGAATTAATTTTTATTCAAATGATAAATAATTTAAAAATACTATTGATTTTAATATTAAGTATTTCTATTTTCAGCTGCTTGCTAGAAAACAGGTCAACTGGAGCTAAAAGTCCAAGTAAGAGTAAA
>MDTB01242016.1_pt1 | contig 16634 bp, 12 predicted proteins | sample 811161 | NCBI WGS metagenome assembly MDTB01 (sample SAMN05326650, study PRJNA326480) | marine metagenome | isolation source: seawater | place: Mediterranean Sea | collected 2009
CCAACACCTGCGCCAACACCTGCACCAACACCTGCGCCAACACCTGCGCCAACTGAGACATACACTGTAGACGTTGTTGTTCCTACTATTGTTAATACAAACACCACCACATCAACTGAAACAACTACTAACACTATAACTGGAGTGTATTTACCAAATACGAATACGAATACGAATACTACTACTAACACTACTACCAATACTCTAACCAGATACGTTACCAGCACGGCTACTTCAACTAGCACTGCTACAAATACATCAACCAGCACTACTACAAATACTGCTACTCAAACCTATGGTACAGATGCTGATAGTGATGGATACTTGCAAACTTCTGAGATTGATCCTTCAGGAAGCGATTATCTCTATATAGATGAACTTGACAATCAAACCGCTAACTTTGAACAAACTTTTGATCAAATGATAACAATAGGAGAAACTGGCCTAACCATAATAAGCGATGTGGATGGACAAGAGCTTGGTGCTAATGGATATAAATATCTTTTAGATCAAACAATTGAGCAACCGTTATATACTTTCGAGGCCTTTAACGATTACAATTCTGATCCAGGAAATCTATCTGTTGATGATAATCAGCAGACCGATCTTGGTGGAAATATAACAGTTGTTCAGGTCTTCTCTGATGGCTGGATTGAAATTCAACAAGACATAGTAAGAACTTTTGATCAAGACATTGTCCAAGATGTATTTTACGAAACGGAAATTGTCCAAGACATTATCCAAGATGTTGAGATCAACCAAACATACACAGTTGATGAGATTGTCACAGAAACAAGAACTAGACTGGCTGAATAACACTAATTAGTTTTAAAAAAACCCACCTTTATGGTGGGTTTTTTTATTCTTAATTAAATAAATAAAAAGATTTCAAAAATATAAGCTAATATTTAAAATAATACTCTATCTTTACGGCAGGAAGTCTAGGATGAATTTTCTGCTCAGCAAATTCAATCTGTTTTGAGTCTGGGTTTTGATAATAAATATTAACCCCCTTCCACCCAATAGCTTCGATTTCAAAACTCTCCTTAATTCTATTGACAGATAAACGTTGTCCTAGCTTATTAACATATGAATCATCAGAAGCTATTGAGCGCTTTATTGTTGCAGAGAAAAGATCTGGATTATATAAATTGATAGTCTCATATACATCTTTTGATAACAAAAACTTACTAGACGGTTTTGCTATTTCAAAATTATTTGTTAAGCCAGATGTTTTAATAATTCTTCCATTTAAAGTAAATATCTTTACATTATCTGAACCAACCCATTCATAGACATCTCCATCAACATAAGCGAGAATCAAGATAGCGTGAGGACCTCTTCCAAATCTTATCTTTACGAAACTATTCTCATATTCATCAAAAATCTCTTTGGTAATTTTATATTCTGGAAAACCAAATACAACATTATTTACAGATGAAAAGTTCTGCAGGTATGTAATAGGCAGGTTACCGCATGAGGATAACATTAATAAAATAAGCAATGCTCTAATCATAGAAGCCGTCCCACTCATTTATAATTTGAGCCTTGTTTGCTTGATAGGTTGTACTCCAAAGATTTTGCGCATGGACTAAAAACTGTGCTCCGTCTCTAGTTAATGGCCTTAAACCAAATCCTGTTTGGCCTCTTGAGTATTGCTGGAAAAAGACTTGGATGGGTAAATTAAAAAAGAAACCTTTATCAAAGCTCCCTTCTCCAAACTCCGCCTTACTAATATCAGTTAAAGAAAAGAAAACGCCCATGTTAAGACCACTTTTAAAATCTCGTGAAACATTTAGGGTAAAGCCAGAGTCCTCAGCAAGATATCTACCTCCTCTCAAATGAACCAAAACTCTTGATATTGGTTCACGATAATAAAAATTCATATGCCCTGTAACTGTCTCATAATTTCTGAATCGAAAAAGCTGCCTAAAAGAACGCTGTTTAACATGCCAAACCTCCGCTCCAATACCAAATGACTCTCCAAACGGCTTATACAAAATTTCTCCACCATAGCCAGCAAACATTGGCTCAAAAATCCCCGCTGAAATTTTTGTATAAATACTTTTATAAGGATTGGCAAAATAATTTGCCTGCAATCTTGTGATATGTGATTTTTTACTCTGTTTTAAGTATTGAACAATATCAGTTCTTACATGAGGCAATACACTGTCTGATGCTAGTTTTAATTCATCAAAATTATTAATTAATCCAACAGATGCGACAGCTAAAATATTAAAATTCTTTTTTATAAGTATTTCACTATGCAATGCCAAAGAAAGATCTCCAAAATAAAACCCATCGGGACCACCTATCTGACTCCTTATTGCTGGTGAAATCTTATATATAAAAGAAGGTAGTTTTGGTTGAGGTCTATAATCATGTTCTAAATGTTGCTTAGGATCAGGTTTATATATTCTTACTTCTTCAAGCAATGCATCTGTTTTTTTCGATGCTTTGTAGAGGTTATATCCTGCTCTTGGAATATCAACAGCAAACATTGATTGATCAGCATTGATTGTCACAAGTGAGAATTCCTCAATTACATCAGGTGAAATTTCATTCAAAATATGAGTCAATCGGCCTAATGCTTGAGTATTATTAAGATATTTTGATTGAGAGAATGTGATTTCATATCTATTTTTATCTACATTTGCAGTTTGTAAGTAGAGATTATTTTCTCTTAAAAGCTGTAATGAGGACTTGTATAAGAACTCAGCCTCTTTAGCATTTACAACTTTTCTATATATCTCAGCATTATCTATTGTTGGGGGAGGATCAGTTTTTGAAATAATTGAAGAGGTTCTTGAGCTGTAGTTCCCAGCAATAGAGAATCCAAAACTAAGAGTGTTATTCCTTATATAGCCAAGCTTTACATGAAAATTTTTAGTGACAGGATATACAAATGAGAAATTAAACTTTCCATCCTGAGATACAGGTAAGTATCCCTCACCATCCTCTGCATAGTTTGTTGAATCATATTCAATTTTTAATCGAGTACCATTAAGCTTTGGAAGAAATATCTCAACTCCCCCAAATAAACCAGCTTCCTTGCCTCCAAAGAATTTTCCAAAATTAATTTCTCCTCCTTGGGTATCACTTAATGTATTTCTATCCCTGCTTTCAAATCTTGAATCTAGTTTAGCTAAGGGATTAGCAATATTTTTATTTGAAATAGTCCCAAAACCCAGTCCTAATGTAAAATCTACATTGCCTATTAATTTGGAGGCAACAATATATTCAGCTGCAAATAATGCAGATCCTCCAAAGTCTCTAAAACCAACTGCAACTTGAGGAATGAGTGATCGCTCTTTAATTAGCCTAAATTTTGCATCAAAACTTTTGTCTTTGTAGGATTGCTTTCCACTAAATTCAGGAGATTCACTGTAAAGAAAATTATTTACATCTGTATATTGGTAAGAAGCCTCAAACCAATCAAATGGATGCCCCATAATTGAACCTCTTAGATATGGATCAGCATGTGTCCATGTAAAGCCCACAGTTCCTCCGGGATGCATTCTTGCACTTGGCATTTGAATCAAACCAACTGTTCCATAATTCGAGTAAGTTGGCTCAGAGAAGGAAGGATATATGTAATCAACTATCTGCGCACGCACATTTTGTGATAAAAATGAATGCATCACAACTAGGATCAAAAAGTATCTCATTGAAGAGATTAGTTATCAGATATCGCGGCTATTGATGCAGCTGTTACTGATAAATTAGCTAAAACAGGGGTTATAGTCTCAACCAATGCCAAAGAATCGAGAGGTCTTGCTTTTCTTGGTACGACCAATGTTGCACCCGGCAATATGTCATTTCTTTCAAATGGCATAAAGGGAAGAATGGGGATCCGAATTCCATTTTTTCTTCTTAAAGAAACTCCATTAGGCTGAAGTACATATATCTTGGATTTATCAGCCTCTTTCTGCAACCCTCCAGCTAACTTAATATAGTAATCAAATTTTTGGCCCACTTTATGAGGAATAGTTACAGGGCTTAATACTTGACCAACAACAGTTACTGTATTGAGAAGTTTCGGAATATAAATTACGTCGCCATCATGCAAAGCGATATCAAGTGAGGGAGTAGCCTCTATAGCGTTTGGATTGAGTTCAGTAACCAACCTTCCAACAGCTTTCGCATCATCCAGGGAAGTCATTAGGCTAATGAGGCCTATTAAGTCAGTAGAATTTTGCTTTAGATATCCACTTGCCACAGCAGAAGATAAAATCTCAGATAATTCAGCCTTTGACCTACTAATAGCATCTTGCTCAATTCTTCTGATTGAATCTCTGGTGAATACTCCAGCAAGCGGATATGCATCACTAGTTAGACCTCCTGCTCTATCATATATTTGACTTATGGTCGTATTTTTCGATATCTCATATGTGCCTGGATTAACGAACTCTCCCCTAAGAGTGACGAATCCAGAAGGAATAGATGAGTCATCTATCTGAAGATTGAGCATGGAAATATTCGTCAAATCTTTTAATGCTTCATATGGATAAATTCCAAACCCTCGTGCTCTAATACCAACATCAAAACTTGGAATTGTATTAAGCTTACTGACGATAGGCCCTCCGGCAAGGTTAAATATCTCCAGAGCATTTAGATCTCTTGTGGTTGGGTAAAGTCCTGGAAATCTAACATTTCCTAAAACAGGTATAGAGTTTATGATAAGAATTGGAAGAAGTTCTGGGTTATCTGATAAAAGGTCTGTGCATTCTGAAAGTATTGAGGTTGGAAAAAGTTCTATTTTAGCCTTAATAAAGTTTGAAATCGGGTTTACAAACAAACCATCAAGAGAAGATAAACAAGGGCTGGTTTGCATTGAGGAGTATTCTGCAGTCTGATTATCTTGTGCTAAGTTAATTCTTTGAACATCAAATACCTGTATAGATTTTTTAGCAGAAGAGAGTTTTTGGCGAAGGTATGAATAAACTTCCTTGGATTGAGTATATTGGATATCATTCTTTGAAAATACAAAAATTTCATCTCCCGAATAAAGATTTACAGAATCTAGCTCAGATTGATTGCTAAGATTAAACATTACTAACCTGAAAGTTTTAGAAGCAAAATTCAATCTTTTGATAACACCAAAGCCTGTATATGTATCTTCAAGCAAATCTGTTTTGAGATTAATAATATTTCCTAGTGTTAGATTCTCATCAAGAGAATAATCTCCAGAATTCCTTATTGCTCCAGATACTGATATAGATTGGATAGTTTGTCCCTCAGATGAGTTAACAGTAATCTGATCACCATTTTGGACAAAAAAGTTTAGATCTGTTGGATTAACAACAATCTTTTCGCCGCTTGCCATAAGTCTTTTGATAGATATATTATTTTTATCAGCAAATGGTGTTGTTCCTAATGCAAAAGAGATTACTTCTGATAAAGTTTGATTTTCTTGGATCTCATAGATTGCAGGCCTAATAATTTCACCTATTATCGAAACGCTGGATTGAATACCTCCAACTAATATAGAATCACCATCATTTAAAATAAAATCTGCTGAGCCAACATCTCCTTTGATTAATAAATCATATAAATCAATCTCTTCAACAACATCATCTCTTCTAATGATTTGAATGGATCTCAAAGAACTATTATCTTTTACGCCACCAGAGGAGATTAGAGCATTCAGAGCAGTTCCAAATGCATTCAACGCATATGTACCTGGAGATCTAACATTTCCTAATGCAAAAACTTGTTTTGATCGAACGCTCTCAAGCGATATATATGCTTCAGTTCCAGCAAACTTATTAGAAATATCACGCTTAATATTTTCTGATGCATCAGAATATGGCAATCCAGCAACTTGATATTTACCAATATCTGGAATAATAATAGAGCCATTCATGTCGACTTTAATAGACTCCTCAAGAGAAAAACCACCAAATAATGATATTTTTAATTCATCGCCAATCTTAATGACATAGTCGTTATCTAAAGGAAGGCTATCATAAAAATTAAACTCATTTGAATATCCAGAAAAAATGTCTTGCCCAAAAAGCTCAAGGGACTCAAACTCCTTGGGCATATCTTCTTTAGACTTGTATGATTTATACTCATCAACCAAAAAACAAGCCCTTTGATCTTGTTCACATAATTTAACAGCAAGCTCTATTCGTTTTGAATTAATTTCTGCGAAAGTTATCTCTTCAATATCTTGCTGATTTAAATCTTCCATTTTAGAAAAGATATTTTGCAATTCATTTTGAACAAATGACTTATAACCATCTGCTGAACTAGGTGCGCTTGCTTGATTTCCCTTTCCAGATCCACCAATATTTTGATTAAATCTCTCTAGAGCATCAGTTAGATCGGTTGAAGGATCTTGGCCAAATAATGAAGATGGGGCGCTAACAAAAATAAGAATGATTAGCAGCAAGGATTGCTGAAATTTTAAACTAATTTTAACTTTAGGTGACGTAATAATCATAGTGAAATATTATACACTTATAGTTATTAGTTTTTGTGAAATTTAAATTAGAAAAAACTATAGCAAGCACCTTAAAATACAACAAATCTAGAACTTAAATATTTTTGCATAAGTGTATTTCTTGCAAGGCTGATTATTAAAAATTTTCTACTTTTTTTTAGTATTTTTGGTCTTTGTTTCTATTTTGAGAGATATAAAATAATGCTAATAAAAATGGATAATAAAGAGTGAATCTATATCTTACAAAAGTGCCCTCATTTGCCATAATTAAAGCATAAATAGATAAACCAATAATAAGTATAAAAGTTAGTAGCATATACTCGTTATTCTTATACATCATATTATCAATTGTAAGTTTGAGGTATAAATAAATTAGCAAGCAACTTTCAAGAGATTGAATAGGATAGAAAATGTTCGTCCAATTCCAAGGCATTGGAATAAGCAAAAGAATTGGAAGGTTTAAAAGTGCCTTATATGCAGCTTCAAATATTGAATTTAATTCAAAGGCTTCAGCATTATCAGCACCATATAAATTCCACGCTTCATATGAGATAGAGCCATCAAAAGCAACAAAATCTTCAGCTATAAATGCAATCCTGTAAATATTCAAAATTGACAAGACGCTATCTTCAAGCAAAAAGCTAAAAACTAAAATTGTTAAAACAAAAAAACTAAATAAGCCTTTACTCTTGTGAGCTCGAAAGATTGTATGCCCCAGTAAATATAAAGCTAGAATTGCAAACATTTGTATTTTTAAGGTGAATAAAGGATACAAAAGTAGCAGCGGCAAGATAAACCTTCCCCTTATAAGATTGATAATAAATAAAATTGATATAACCATTATTAATGTATCTCTTAAAGCCAAAGATGAATAAAGAACAAGACTTGGAATAAGAAAATAAAGCAAAACTTCGTTTTCATCTTTAAAAAATCTTTTAAACCATACAAAAGTTGCAAAAAGAATAAACTTATTTACAAATGCTAATGAAGTTACAGTCATATAATTAGGCAAAGGAACCAGCCCAAGGAGCTTTGCAGATAACGTTACAGCACTAACAAAATCTGCTCCAGCTAATGAACCCATATTATTTAATGATTCTCCTCTGGTCTTCAGAGACATAACTTCACTGGCGTATTGAAATTGATCACCAAATAATCCAGGTGGAAAAAGGAAGTAATTAATAAGAAGTGGGGAGAAAAAAAGACCAAACCATACTATAAGTGAATTAGTATTTATAAGACCAAGCTTGAAAAAAATAAGAAGTAAAAATGCAAGAGCAGAAAAGTTGGCTAGCTCAAATATATAGTAATCAAGAGTTTCGCCATAATTAACCAGATCAAAATGCTCATTTACCATAAATCTTCTTTATTCTTTTGAACAAAGGAAAATAATATTGATAAAAATATAAATATAATAGCGTTGGATAAAATAATAGAGGTTAAATTTGGAGTAACCGGATACTCAGATGAATGAGGAGGATCAATTATATATATATGATATGGCATATCATTCTCGAGATTAGCAATCTTGAAGTACTCTGAATTAATTGTACTACCCAGAGCAGAAGCTATAGATGAGTTCTTAGAAGTAGCCAATTGCTTATAAGTTGAGGCAATAATTTCTTCTGATTTCTGAATTAAACTTTCTTTTGCATAACTATCTGTTTCTAGAATGAGAGCGCTCATGAAAGAAATTGCAAAATCTTTATTAGATTTAAGAGCAGAGACGGTGATGTTGCCTGAACCTCTTTTTTTGCCAGCAGAAAAGCTGCTTTTAATATATGCTTGCAAATCATGAGCTGAATAAAATTCAAATAACTCATAACCTAGCAAGAATGCAGCTATTTTGTCTGATATTTTGTGATTTTTTGGAATTTTATTGAAGTATTCTTCATTTAAGTCTCCGTTACCAAAGACCTTAGAGCCCCATCCTTGGTTCCACATTCTTTGAGCTAAAGCATAAGAGTGCATATTTGATTTAAAGTTCTCAAAAGAGCCGCCCGAATCCATGGAAACTCCTGCACCAAATAATACTTGAGCACTTCCTCCACCTAAAACATTTTGAGTTTGATTGATTTGACCTGCTTCTCGAAGAGTTGATGAAATATGAAATTGAGGGACTGAAGTCTGAATAATAAAAAAACTAAAAATTAATGAAGCTATCAATACTTGAATGGATTGTTTGATATAAATAAACTCAAAGAAAAAGTCTTTTAATAATTTAATTTTTTCTTTAGAACGAAATTTCTTTATAAAGCTCATGAATGAAAGTAATTATTTTTTATACAGTATAGTTCTACTGGTCACTTAAGCAACATTAGTTTAAAAGTTTTACTAATAAGGTAAAAAATATTTTTAATTTAAATATGCACATTGATATATAATCTGCACTTCTATGACAAATTCTAAAATAAAAATAGGCGTGATAGGCTTGGGATATGTGGGACTTCCTTTAGCGGTTGAGTTTTCTAAAAAATTTGATGTTGTCGGTTTTGATATCTCTAAAAGTCGTATTAATGGACTTGCCAAAAAACATGATGAGACTCTTATGATATCCAAAGAACAACTCTCTCAATTTAATGGGAAATTCTCATCCGAGGAGAAAGATCTTGCAAAATGCAATATATACATAGTAACTGTTCCTACACCAATTGATAAAGGCAACAAACCGAATCTTAATCCGTTAATTAAGGCTAGCAATATTATCTCTAAATTCTTACGTAAGAAAGATATTGTTGTGTATGAGTCCACCGTATATCCTGGAGCCACAGAAGAAATATGTGTACCTGAGCTAGAAGCTTTTGGACTGAAGTATAACCAAGATTTCTTTTGTGGATACAGTCCTGAAAGAATAAATCCAGGTGACGATTCAAAGTCATTAAGATCTATCGTAAAAATAGTAAGTGGATCAGATAAAAAAACAGCTTTATTGCTGAGAGACTTGTACTCAAATATTATAGATGCTGGAATATATTTAGCCCCAGATATTAAAACTGCAGAAGCAGCAAAAGTAATTGAGAACACTCAAAGAGATCTAAACATTGCATTAGTAAATGAATTATCAAAAATATTTTTTAAACTCGGCATAGACACTCATGAGGTGCTTAATGCTGCAGCCACAAAGTGGAATTTTGCAAAATACTCGCCAGGTCTTGTAGGCGGACATTGCATTGGTGTAGACCCATATTATCTGACACATAAAGCTCAACTAGAGGGCTATAATCCGGAGATCATCCTCTCTGGAAGAAGAATCAATGATTCTATGCACGAATTTATTTTTGAAAGAGTACTTTCTCATATTGTTAAAAAAAAGATTTCTCTTAAATCCTTAAAAGTTCTTTTTTTAGGGATGACTTTTAAAGAAAACTGCAATGATCTTCGTAATAGTAAGGTTTTTGATTTGGTTGAATTATTTCACAAACAATCCGTCAAAATATATCACTCTGACCCATATTTAAATAACCTAAAAGTAGCTGGGTCTAAGAATATTAACTTTCAGTCTTTCAAGCAAGGTAAACAAAAATTTGACATCATAATTATTGGGGCTCCACATGATGAGTTCTTTGCTTCTGAAAAAATAATCAAGTCAAAACTAAAAGATAAAAACTCACTAATTTTTGATATTAAGGGCAAAATGAAAAAAACCAAGAATTATGAAAGGCTCTAAAAAAATTCTTGTTACAGGGTCAGCTGGTTTTATTGGTTTTCATCTATCAAAAAAATTAATTGATGAGGGGCATGAGGTAATTGGGTTTGATTCAATTACCAATTATTATGATACGAGCCTAAAAAAAGCTAGAATAAAAATTCTAAATGGAATGAAAGGATCATTTCATTTTGTCAAGCATGATATTTCAAAAAAATCAACGATTAGCCTTTTAAAAGAGATTAATCCCTCTTTTATAGTTAATTTAGCAGCAAATGCGGGCGTAAGATACTCTATTAAAAATCCTCGCATATATGTTAAAAATAATATCTATGGCTTTTTAAATATTTTAGAAGCGGCCAAGGAAGTAGAGCTAGAAAACCTTGTATATGCATCAACTAGCTCAGTTTATGGTGCAAATACTGATTACCCCTTTTCTGAAAAAAAGGGGGTAGATCACCCCCTTCAATTCTATGCTGTTACCAAAAGAACAAATGAGCTTATGGCTCATTCCTATGCGAGTCTTTTTGATATTAAATCAACAGGACTAAGATTTTTTACTGTATATGGTCCTTGGGGACGTCCTGACATGGCTTTATTTCTATTTACAAAAAATATATTGCAAAACAAACCGATTAAAATTTTTAATAATGGTGATCATCTAAGAGATTTTACTTATGTTGATGACATAGTGAATGGTATTTATAAAGCAGTTTTTAATGTTGATTACGACTCGAAAGCATGGGATGCAGATAATCCAGATCCTTCAATATCATATGCTCCCTTCAGAATATTCAATATCGGAGCTAGCGATCCGGTAAAACTTATGGATTATATTAAAGAAATAGAAATAAATTTAGGCAAAGAAGCTATAAAAGAATTCTATCCTCTGCAGCCTGGTGACGTCAAAGCTACAATCGCTGATATCTCAAATATTAAAACTCAACTTGGTTATTCTCCTTCTACAAATATAAAAACTGGTGTAAAAAATTTTGTAGACTGGTACAGAGATTATTATCAGCTCTAATCACTTCAAATTGCAGTTAAAAAATTGAAAAAAAATATTCTTTATATTTCTTATGATGGGTTAATGGAGCCACTAGGTGAGTCTCAAGTATTAAATTACTTGAAAAAAATATCTGGCACTCACAATATATTACTCATAACATTCGAAAAGATTGACGATCTGCAAAATAAAATAAAGTTTGAAGATTTCCAAGAAGTTTGCTCAATCAATAATATAAGCTGGAAGCCTCTTAAGTACTCACAATCTATTAAATATGCCTCCTCAATTGTAAATATTTTGAAACTTTATCTTTATTCATTAAAGATTTTATTAGTAAATAACATTCATATAATCCATATAAGAAGCTATATGCCAGGTCTTGCAGCACTTCCTTTAAAAAAAATTTTTAAGCTCTCCTTGGTATTTGATATGAGAGGTCTTTGGGCTGATGAAAAAGTAGACAGACTTGGATGGAGTAAAAAACAAATAAAATATAAGTTTTTTAAATTTTTAGAGCAAAGGTTGCTACAAGAATCAGAATCTGTAATAACACTCACAAATGAATTAAAGGATTATCTAGAATATCAAGGGTATTCAGATAGCAAAATCATACCCATAAGAACATGTGTCAATTTTGATTTATTTTTTCCGACCAAACAATCATATACAAATAAAGAATCTGCTATTAACTTGGGTTATTTAGGTTCTGCAGATACAGCATATGACATAAAACCAGTTTTGAAATTATTTAGCCAAATGCAAAAGATTCAAAAAAATATAAAACTAAAAATCTTTACAAAGAGTGATCCAAATTTAATTTTAAAAATTGCCAGAAAAATAGGAATTGAGCCTAATTTTTTAGAGATTAGTTTTTGTGAACGACAAAATCTCAACAATGAAATAAATAAACTAAATGCTATTATCTTCTATCTAAAGCCAAGTTTTTCCCTGCTTGCATCTATGCCAACAAAAATTGGTGAATCGCTTGCCTGCAATGTTCCAATTATTTGTAATGCTTTTAATGGAGATATTTCTAAATTAATCAGTGAGAATGATATTGGTAAATTAATAAAATTCAATGGCGCAAAAGAAGAAGCCTTGGATACGTTAGGTTATCTAAATTACTTCGGTCAAAAAACTAATTGCCTGGAGCTTGCGAAAAGTGAATTTGATTTAGAGAAAGCAGCACAAAAAATTTCTAAAATTTATCTTGAAATATAAATTATGCAGAATAAGCAAATATTAATAATTTGCCCCTATCCTCAGGGATGGGCAGCAGGACAAAGACTTAAATATGAGCAATATATTTCTAATTGGGAGAAGAACGGTTATGAAGTAACTGTTTCTTCATTCTTTGATTTGGAAACATGGAGAATACTATACAAAAAAAAGAATTTTATTAAAAAGATTCTAGGCACAATTCAAGGCTATATCAGGAGAATTTCAGATATTAATAGTTTAGATAAATACGATATCGTATATATTTTTTTATGGGTTTCTCCATTTGGAAAATATTTTTTTGAAAAAATTTTGCTAAGAAAAGCAAAAAAAGTGATTTATGATTTTGATGATTCAATATTTTTGAGTTCCAAAAATTGGTTTCAAAATATCTTAAGAAATCCAAAAAAATTTAACTACTTAATTGAAAATTCTGATCACGTAATCCTTAGCTCACCATTTAATTTAAAAAAGTGCAAAGAGATGAATCATAATAATATTGCAACTTATATTCCCTGCAGCCTTGATACTGAAAGATTCAAGCCGTTATCAGATAGAAAGACTCAAGAAACTAAGGTGGTTCTGGGATGGACAGGAACCTTTAGCTCAATACCTTATTTAGATTCAATAAAGCACATATTAATTAAGTTAAAAAAAGAGATAGATTTTAAATTATTATTAATTACAAACTTTGAATATGAATTTCCAGAGATGGATCTCGAAGTTATCGAGTGGAAAAAAGATAGTGAAATATTAGATCTTAATAGAATAGATATTGGCTTATATCCCATCAAAATGGATGAATGGTCTCTTGGTAAGGGCGGTTTGAAAATTATGCAATACATGGCTATTGGAATTCCAAGTGTTGCAACTAATTATGGAACTGCCCAACACATTATAAACCATGGTTCAAATGGATATTTAGTATCCCATGATAGTGAGTGGGTAGATGTTTTAAAACATCTGATAGATAATAAAAAATTAAGAAGTAAAATCGGTACTCAGGCTTTATATGATCTTCAAAAAAATTACTCTTATAATGCTATCAAAAACCTTTACCTAAATATATTAAACTCGTTTTAGACCAACATGATAATCAAAGATAAATGCAGTACTTGCAACTCTCCTGTTGAAGAAATAATAAACATTGGTGATAGCCCTCCTGCAAATAATTTTGTAAATGATCCTGATGAAAAAGCAAAATCATACCCGTTGACAGTTGATTACTGCAAAAAATGTTATGGGATTCAATTAAGGCATTGTTTAGACATTGATGAATTATTTACTAACTATACATATATGACTCCAGATGCTAAATCTCTTGATCAGCAGTATAAAAAAATTATTAAATTTTTAAAGAAATCAAAAATTTTAAATTCTGAGATGCAGTGCCTAGAAATTGGAAGCAATACTGGTAAGTTTTTAAAGCAGCTCCAACCAGAAGTTAGAACTGTTTTAGGAGTTGAGCCGGCCGAAAATATTGCCAAAATAGCAAGAAATGATGGTGTAAATACCCTGAGTGATTTCTTTGGGGAGACGCTAGGGGAAGAAATATTTATTGAATATGGAAATTTTGAAATTATCTTTGCAAGGCATATGTTTGCACACAATCCTGAACCTCAGGAACTGATAAAAGGAGCTAACAAAGTAATAAGGGGTAAAGGTTACTTTGTAATAGAAAATGCATACGCAGTAGATACATTTTTAAATGGAGAAATTGACCAAGTTTATCATGAGCATATGTTTTATTTTTCACTTCAGAGCATTAAAAGACTCATGGATTTGCATGGATTTTATTTAATAGACTTTATAACTACTAGTGTTCATGGGGGTTCTATTGTTTATATTTTTTCAAATGATCCAAGTGATATGCCTTCTAAAGAAGTGACAGAATCTCTTAATTATGAGAAATCAATGTTTGAAGATGGAAAAATTTTTAAGATCTTTAATAAAAAAATCTCATTACTAAAAACTAATATTGAAACCGAGCTCAAAAAATCAGCATCTAAAAATGAAAAAATAATTAGTTATGGAGCCCCAGCTAAAGCTTTTACCCTATTTACATACTTAAAATTAAACTCTGAAATAATATCCTTTTGCATTGATACAACGGAAACAAAAATTGGAAAAATATTTCCTATTTTCAAAATACCCATATTGCCTGAAGCTGAGCTTCAAAACCAAGAATATGATACTGTCTTGGTATGCGCATGGAACTATCAAGAAGAAATATTGCTTAAATCAACTAGTATATTTAAACCAGGAACAAAATTAATTTTTCCACTACCTGAATTTAAAGTTTTTACCGTCTAAAATGAGTCAAAAAAGCATAGAGGAACTTCTGGGTATTAAAATTCTTAAAAGACCTATTTTTGATTCTGACCTAGGCACATTTTCAGAAACATATCGAGAGAATAATTTTAGTGCAAACTTTATTCAAGATTCTTTTTCTATTTCTTATAAAAAAAATACTATACGAGGAATGCACTTTCAAAAAAACCCTTTTTGTCAGGAAAAATTGGTTACTGTATTAAATGGTTCGATTGAGGACTTTATAGTTGACCTTAGAAAAGATTCCGCGACATACCAAGACTATGCATCTATAGAAATCTCAAAAGATAATGGGCAAATGCTTTATATTCCAGAAGGATTTGCTCATGGCTTTAAGACTCTTGAAGATAATACCTATGTATTTTATAAATTAAGTAAATATTACTCCCCTGAACATGAATTTACTCTTAAATGGAATGACTCCACGATTGGAATAGACTGGAATGTTCATGAGAATTTCCAATTATCTGATAAAGATAAACATGGAAAGTTATTTGAGATTATTGAAAAACATTTAAATTTTTAGAATGAGAAATAAAAAAAGAGTTTTGGTGACAGGCGGTGGTGGATTCATTGGGTCGCATTTTATATATAAACTTCTATCAGATGATCCAAACAAAAAAATACTAAACCTTGACAGTATTTCATATGCAACATCAAAAAAAACTTTAGAGCTATTCAATGATTTTAAAAACTATAGATTTCAGAAAATAGATATCAATAATTATGAAGAACTATTACTTGCTTTCATAGATTTTCAGCCAGATATTGTTGTACATTTTGCAGCAGAATCACACGTGGATAATTCTCTTGCTGGCCCAAAAGTTTTCCTAGAAACAAATATTATGGGTACTTTTAATTTGCTCCAAGCCTCACTAGAAATCAAAAAAAATATTCCCTCTATAATGTTTCATCATGTCTCAACCGATGAAGTTTATGGTGATCTGGCTTTTCACGCCCCAAAGTTTACTGAAGATTCTAATTTTAAGCCTAGCTCCCCATATTCAGCATCTAAAGCATCATCAGATCTTTTAGTGCAATCATGGGCTAGAACATTTAACCTTAATTATATTATTACAAATTGCAGTAATAATTTTGGTGCAAGGCAGCATTCAGAGAAGCTTATTCCAACGGTGATAAAAAGAATTTTATCTAATAAGAAAATTCCCATCTATGGTAATGGTCTTAATATACGTGATTGGATTTTTGCCAAAGATCATGCAAACGCAATCATATCAATTCATGATCATAATCTCATAAATGAGAGAATAAATATTGGAGGAAACAATGAGATTGCAAATATATCGCTGGTAAATAAAATTCTTGAAATGATGGATTGCAGTGATGATCTAATAGAATATATTGATGACCGCCCTGGTCATGATCTAAGATATGCAATTGATAATTCTAAAATTTACTCTTTAACAAACTGGAAGCCATCTAAATTTTTTGATGAAAATCTTCAAGAGACTATAAATTGGTATCAAAAAAATTCTGATTGGTGGGAATCTTGATCTTAGTCATTGGTAAATATGGTCAACTGGCAAAATGCTTCCATAAACTTAAACCCAATGCTTATTTTTTATCTTCTAAGGAAATCAACTTAATTGAAATACAAAAAATACATAAGATATTATCTAGCTATAAACCAAAGTTGATTTGCAATTTTTCTGCTTTCAATCAAGTAGATGAGGCTGAAAAAAATAGTAAAAACGAACTTATTAATTCTGATTCACTATTGGAGCTAGGTAAATTTTCAAAGGAAAGAAAAGTTCCAATTATTCATATTTCTAGTGACTATGTTTTTGATGGAACAAAAGGTGATTACAAAGAATCTGATCAAACGAATCCAGTAAATAATTATGGATTAGCAAAATTAAGAGGCGAGCAAAACTTAACTGCATCATCATACTCTTGTTTAATCATAAGAACTGCATGGCTTTATAGCAGATATAAAAATAACTTTCTTGAGAAGGTAATTAATA
>MDTB01027201.1_pt1 | contig 16632 bp, 12 predicted proteins | sample 811161 | NCBI WGS metagenome assembly MDTB01 (sample SAMN05326650, study PRJNA326480) | marine metagenome | isolation source: seawater | place: Mediterranean Sea | collected 2009
CAAGTCTACAACCTTGGTCAATTGCCCGCTTCGCATCTAACTCATGGCAAATGTCAGCACCTCCAATGACTTGAAAATCTATTTTGGATTTAGATAAAGATTTAGCTAATTGTGTTTCTGACTCCTGTCCAGCACAAACAATAATAGTTTCAACCTTCAAGGTTTTGCGATCTTTTTTTTCATCGCCGAAACTGACAACTAATCCTTCTGATAATACTTCTTCGTAATTCACACCGCCTATCATTTGAACACCTTTTTTTAACAATGATTTTCGGTGTATCCAGCCTGTTGTTTTACCTAGGCCTTTACCCAAACGTTCGTTCCTCCGCTGTAGAAGAAAGATCTCTCTGCCATCTAGTTCTACATCCTTTTTGTAATCAAGAGATATGCCTCCTCGTTCCAATTCAGGATCGACTACACCCCATTCCTGTAACCATTTTTTTAGATCAAGGGTAGGGCTTTTCCCACTACTAGCTAAATATTCAGCCACATCAAAACCGATACCACCTGCGCCAATAATTGCCACTTTTTCCCCTATATTAGCGCCTTTTTCAAAAACCTCTTGGTAACTGAAAACATTTTTGGCCAGTTCTGAACCAGGTATTTTACTTTCTCTTGGCTTCACCCCTGTAGCTAGAATTATCTTATCAAAATTTAATAAGTCTTCCTTTCGAACTCTAAAATTTTTCTTCAGATTTATGCCAACTCTTTCAATTTCATTCTTATAAAAATCAATTAAACCAAAGAATTCCTCTTTCCCAGGGATCATCTTTGCATAATTTAACTGACCTCCAATCTCAGGTTTTTCCTCAAAAAGGGTTACCGAATGTCCCCTCTGGGAAGCTGTAATTGAAAAAGATATTCCAGCTGGTCCAGCCCCAACCACAGCAATCTTTTGAGACTTTTCAGCCTGGTTATATATCAATTCAGTTTCATTACATGCTCTGGGATTAACCAAACAGCTTGTAAGTTTCATTGAGAATGTATGATCTAAACAGGCTTGATTGCATGCTATGCAAGGAACTATTTCATTACCTTTTCCCTGCTTTGCCTTTTTTACAAAATCCTGGTCAGCTAAAAAAGGTCTTGCTAGAGAAACTAGATCTGCACATTCCTCCACTAATATTTCTTCAGCTATTTTAGGCGAGTTAATCCTATTAGTAGCAACTATTGGAATTGATACCTCACCATAAAGCTTCTTTGTAACCCATGAGAAAGCCCGTTTTGGAACTGATGTCGCTATAGTAGGTACTCTTGCTTCATGCCATCCTATACCTGAATTAATTATATTGGCTCCTGCACTTTCTACTTTTTTAGCCAAATACACTACTTCATCCCAAGAAGATCCGTTCGGAATTAAATCAATCAGAGACAGTCTGTAAATAATCAGGAAACTCTTCCCTACCTCTTTTCTTATTCGTTTCAAAACCTCTAGCGGGAACCTCGTTCTATTTTCATAAGTCCCACCCCAACTGTCAGACCTCTTATTGGTATGAGACACTAAAAACTGATTTATTAGATAGCCTTCAGAACCCATAATCTCAATTCCGTCATAACCTGCACATTTTGCTAGATAAGCCGAACGAGCTATATCAGAAATCTGCTTTTCAATACCCTCTTCATCTAATTCAGATGGTGTAAATGGAGATATTGGTGCTTTTATTGGACTTGGTGCAACAGCCTTATCTGAGTAAGCATATCGGCCAGCATGTAAGATCTGCATAGCGATCCTACCACCTGCGCTATGTACCGCTTGAGTTACTATACTGTGGTTTTTGACATCTGTTTCACCGACCATCATAGATGCACCTGGTAAAACTGACCCTTCAATGTTGGGACCTATGCCACCAGTAATTATTAGTCCAACTTCACCAAGTGCACGAGATTTATAAAACTCTGCAACTCTATTCCAATCCCCTAACTCTTCAAGACCCGTGTGCATTGAACCCATAATTACCCTATTTTTCAATTCTAAAAAACCTAGGTCTAGTTTCCTAAAGAGTTTTGGGTACTGGTTCATTTTTTAATCCCTAATTGAAGGTTTCTTAAGACTACAGTATTTAACTTGTGTCAGAATAAGAAATCCTTAGAGATTTAATCACTGACTTAAGCTTATTGTTCAATTGCCTGTGTGCTACCCGATTGTTAGCTTTCTGAGAAAAACCATGTGATGTAACTGTTATTAAAACATTATCACGCAAGGTCAAAGCTTTAAAAAAAATTTTGCCAGTATTTAACGCTACGTTATGGTAGGAATTCTCTAAAGAAAGAAAGAGAATATTATCTTCAAACGAAGAGTTCCTAATTTTTGTCGATTTTTCACCGAAAATTAATTCTAAATCTTTTATTCCACCGGCATTTTTTACTAAGCCAGATATATTAGAAAATGATTTTAATCCGGGCTCATATAGTAGATTTACGGAAATAATAGAAGAAACAGGCCTCCGTTTCAAATTCTGAGCCGAGGCTGCGCCAATGCAGTCAGTGAGAATAAACTGTAATCTGGTTTTAGAAGTAATATGAGACGATTGATTTATGCAATAACCCTTAGGTGCCGTTAGTGAAAGGTAAGCGTCGCCAATTTTATATTCTGCGCTTTTATCTATATCTGATAATTGATTGTTCATACATGACAAAAGAAAGCATAGAAAGATCAGCGCGACACCAACTGACCACTTTGAAATGAAATAGCTAATTCTATTTCTCATATTACATTCCACCGTTTTATCCCAGATGAAGTAACAAGTATAACCAAAAGAAAATTAAACACTAGTCAAACCTTAGTATTGGCTAGTATTGGCTCATCTATGAATGTAAAATCATTGCAAAAAACCTCAGTAGAGCTTATGGTCCAAAAGAATAAAAGAAGAGAGAAAAATGAATTGGATATCAAACTATGTCCGTCCAAAGATTAATGCCATTTTTTCCAAAAAAGACACCCCGGAGAATCTTTGGATAAAATGTACAGCTTGCGGCATGATGCTGTTTCACAGGGAAGTAAAGGATTCTCTCCATGTCTGCAACGAATGTGGGAACCATATGCAAATCCCACCTCAAGAGCGTTTAATTTCTCTTTTTGATGGGGGTATTTATTCACTAATCAAATCAGATGATGTGTTGGAGGATCCACTCCAATTTAAAGATACTAGAAAATACTCTGAGCGATTAAAGGAAACAAGGAAACTCACAGGCGAAAAAGATGCTATGATTGTTTCCATGGGTGATATTGGTAAGCTCAGGGTAACTGTCGCTGTGCAAAATTTCAGCTTCATGGGAGGATCGATGGGAATGGCTGTTGGCAATAATATCATCGCTGGAATAAATAATTCCATAAAGCATAAGACTCCTTTTGTACTTTTTTCCGCAGCTGGGGGTGCCCGAATGCAAGAAAGTATATTATCTTTAATGCAAATGCCTAGGTCTATAGTAGCAATTCAATCACTTAAAGAAGCTAAATTGCCTTATGTTGTTGTGCTAACTAATCCTACAACAGGTGGTGTCACCGCGTCATATGCTATGCTAGGTGATGTAACACTAGCAGAACCAAATGCGCTTATTTGTTTTGCAGGCCCCAGGGTCATTGAGCAAACTATAAGAGAAAAGCTTCCTGAGGGTTTTCAAAAGTCAGAATACCTTTTAGACCATGGTATGATTGACCAGGTTTTGCACCGAAACAAGATTAAGAATGAACTAATTATTTTACTGCACATACTAATGAAAAAACCGCGCGCAATTCGAGGTAATATAAGAAAAAGTGAAGAACAAAATGCTCCTTTAGAGAGTTAAAAGTAAGCGGTATCCAAGAGTTGGGTGTATTTCAAAGATGAAAAACTATGAGGAGAAAATTCAAACGCTCTTCAAACCATTCCCAAAAAGACTAGGTCTGAATACAATAAGAATTTCTAGGCTCCTGCATAAATTAGGAGATCCTCATAAGACTACTCCTCCAATTATTCATGTGGCGGGAACAAATGGGAAAGGATCGACTATTGCTTTCCTTAAAGCAGGCTTGGAAGCAAATGGAAATAAAGTCCATGTTTTTTCATCTCCTCATTTGATTGATATCAAAGAGAGAATACTAATCGCCGGAGAGAAAATCAGTAGTGATTATTTCAATAATCTTCTCTCAACTTGCATTGAGAAAAATGAAAATAAGGAACTTAGTTTTTTTGAACTCCTTACGGCTGTTGCCTTTCTGGCATTTTCTGAAAATGAGGCAGATTGGGCGATCTTAGAAGTAGGCCTCGGTGGAAGGTTAGACTCCACAAATATTATAGAAAGACCTCGATTGGGAGTTATTACCCCAATTTCTATGGATCACGAAGAGTTCCTTGGTAATAGTATCAGAAAAATAGCGACTGAGAAAGCTGGAATCATTAAAAAGGGCGAAAGAATGATTTTTGCTAAACAAGAAAAATCTGTCCTAAGTATTCTAAAAAGTAAAGCAAAAGAATTAGATTGTTCTACCATTATCCAAGATCAAGACTTCCAGTCTGTATGTGATGATTCTAATTTATTATTCACAGATAAGGAAAGGGCCATTTCCATACCAAAACCAAATCTACGAGGAGCTCATCAAGTAGACAATGCAGGCTTAGCCATTGCTGCTCTACTAGACCTTGGTTGTACTAAGCAGGCTTTAGTTGACTCAATGATTAATGTCTGCTGGCCAGGGAGATTACAAAAAATAAATGAAGGTCCACTAAGTCCAACTGCATTAGGTTTTAATGCTGAACTATTTGTAGACGGAGCCCATAATCCCTCCGGGGGAAAAGTTATAGCAGATTGGTCAAAAAAACAGGATCCAAGTACTCTGTTTATTATAGTAGGAATTATGAAAAACAAAAATCTTGAGGACTTCCTAAAGCCTTTTGGGGCGATAATCAATAAATTGATAGCAACAAAAATACCGGACGAAATCAATGCTCAAGACCCCAAAATAATTTTAGATGCTTGCTCTAAATTAAAAATTCCATGCACATCAGCTAATGACCTAGTGACTGCCATGCAGATTATCAAAAGGGAAGATTCAGTGCTGCCCAAGAGGATTTTGATAACAGGGTCATTATATCTCGTAGGCAAGTTTCTTGAGTATAATTCGTCAAGATAATTATAAGATTTTTATCACTTGTTTTCCTCAATCCAAGATTGCAGAGATGCTTTTGGCGAAGCCCCTATTTTGGAAGAAACCATTTCACCATTTTTAAACAAAAATAAAGCAGGGATTCCTCTTACGCCAAATTTACTAGGTGAAATAGGGTTTTCATCAACATTAACCTTGGCTATTGTAATTTTTCCATCGTATTCAGAAGCTAGTTCTTCCAACGCTGGTGCTATTTGCTTACAGGGTCCACACCACTCTGCCCAAAAATCAACTACAACTGGGATAGATGAACCTATCACTTCTTCTTCGAAATTTTCGTCTGTTACTTTAGTAATTGCCATTTCTTTCTCCTTGATCCCATCTTTTCAACTATTACTCTGGATTTAAGTTTCCGCAAATTCATTTTCAATCTTTTCGATTAAATCCTTTATTTTATACAACATAATCAACTCATTACTATCATCTTTTTTCCCTTCGCTTTCTAGGTCTGCTCCAAGATTTTCTAACTGAAAATGTGCTCTACCTATATTATTCCAAGGAGATTTAACATTATCAGTGTCAGAATAAAATATTCGATCTGCTAATTTTTTCTTTATCCTATTCTTCTCATCATCACTGAGGCTTTGTGGATTATCCTCATAAACAATTAGCTTTGCAAATTCACTATAGATTTGTCCCCTTTGAGATGCTTGATAATCATTAGTACGTAAGTTTTTAAATTTTTCTGCTATCTCCAATTTTCTTTGCCAGCTACTACTATGAAATTTCATCATAAGGTCCTTTTCTTGGGGACCTGCAAATCCATAACTATAAATACATTCCTCCGGTTCTCTATCTGACTGATCCTGTTCAGTTTCTTCTTGTTCCTCAAGTAGCATCCTTTTTAACTGGGAATGAAACTCAATATTATCCTTTACAATGTTTGCGCGCCTTCTTAGTTCCTCTATACCAATATCGTCATACCCATTAATTAAATGAATCCATTCTGGTTCGGCTGGCATAAGTATAGGATGCCTGTTTGGAATAATTGATCTGATAATCTTTGGTTTGGCTCCCATAATTATTCTTTTTAGCTCTCGGTAATCTAATCCAATAAACTGACTCGGGTCATTTCTTAAATCAAAAGTTTTTAGCGTACCTTTAAGGCCTTCACATACTAGAGCTACTACATATGTCCTAGCTGTACCAAAGTAAAATTCACTAGAAAGTACTACCCTTTCATTATTTACAAATTCAATAACATCCTTTTTATTCATTGTTCTTAAAGCGGCGATCCATAGTTTTGGAGCTTGTTTTTTCACTATCTTAGCAATTTCAATAGTCCCTCTCACATCATCGAGGGCATCATGGAACTTGAGTTTAGCAGTTATACCAGAGGTAACATTATCCCGAACAAGTTGTCCCAATTTATAAACCTCTTTTCCCTTTTCGTTAAATGTAGTTTTTAAAGTCCCAGGATAAAAAACATTTGCAGTTCTAGCTAAATTAATTATGTCCCCTCGTTTGCCAGGGGTACCAAAATTTTGAGCTGTAGTTAAAAATGGAGGAAAAAGATTCTTGTAAAGGGTTCTTCTCAAAAATTCCTCATCAAAATTTACTGAATTATACCCTACAAAGGCAATGGGCCCATATTTTTTTATCCAGTAATTAAATTTTTCCCACATCGATTTTACAAAACTGTAATGCGAAAGTTGAGTTCCTTCACCAGGTATTTGTTCATTCACCATTAACGCTCCAGGTTCAGGTATAGTGCCTGGTTTCAATAAGCATGAACTTTCATATGCATCGATTTCTTCTAAGTTCTCGTTGGTAAGAACTGCCCCAACCTGAATTATTTGATCCCAAACGCTATTCCGACCGGTTGTTTCAAAATCATAGCAAACAAAATGCAATCTTTTTCCTCTTTTATAATTTCAAAATCTTTAGACAAAAAGACTTGAAAGATGATCCCAATTTGGGCCCACAAACATTATTGATAAGTTTCTTAAATTTTCCTGCCGCTGAACCAAAGAAAATTCTATCTGCACGTATCTCAAAGGTAGTCTATTTTCTAGTCTATCTGGCCATTCAATTAAAGTAATTGACTCACCATAGAAAGTATTCAAGCCTAGCTCCTCTACCTCACTCCTCAGGGAAAGTCTGTAAAGGTCAACATGATAAATCTTAGGTTCTATTGTATCATAAACCTGAATGAGACTAAAAGATGGTGAGGGAACCTCATCACTGAGTTGGTGGGCTCTTAAACTTTCCATTATAAAGTTTCGAGCGAAAAAGGTTTTACCCGATCCAATAGGACCTTGTAGGAGAATTACGTCTCCCGCATTTGGGTTACAAGAAAATTTACAAGCCAGTTCTAAAATATTTTGACTGTTCTGATTTCCTATTTTATAGGTCCTACTTTGCATCTCTATTCTAATTTATACTTAAAAAAACCCATTTAACATAATGAACTAATCATCTATTTTTTTCTTCTAAATCACTAAGGCTAAATTCTACCCTTACAATGGCCCCTTGACTATTTGCTTGATTGCTGGACATTTCCTTAAACCGCTCAATCTGTTTGTTTCCACGCCTATTTTTATTATTGAATGTTACAGAGCCACCAAGACGTTCAAGCAAAGTTTTGGCAATAAATAGGCCTAAACCCATACCTTCATAGTGTGGCCTGCTAATATCAAAATATTTATCCCTTAACCCCTCAATCAAAAATGGATCTCCTATTCTATCGATAAGATGCGGAGGAAATCCTAACCCATCGTCAGATATTTCAAAAATAATGCCTTTATTATTATATGTAACATCAAGCCAAACTTTTTTCATAGAAAAATCAATGGCGTTTTGGATAATATTTCTTAGTCCATAAATTAACTCTGGTTTTCTCGCTATAAATGGCTGGGGCTCCTTATTGAAGTCTTCCAAAGTTTTTCCTTGATTACTATTTAAAGAAAAGATCACTTCCTTTTTTGACTCTAAGTGGGGGTTTACTGCTTCTTGCAGTACTATCATAATCGGCATATTTCTTAAAAACATGTCCTCCTTGCCCCGCCGACCTATATTGCTCAGAATGTCTTTACACCTATCCACTTGTTTACTGATCAAATCTAAGTCCTGATTAAGCTCTTTTGTATTAGAAAAGCCGTGTTGTAACTCGGTAGAGGCTAGCTTTATAGTAGCTAAGGGTGTCCCCAATTCGTGTGCTGCGGCAGCTACTAAACCTCCCAAAGAGGTAAGTCTGTACTCTCGTTCTAATGCCATTTGCATAGCCTGAAGAGCTTGGGACATGGAAAACGTCTCCATAGCCACCCTTCTAGAGTAGACAGCAATAAATAATATAGCTATCAAAAGAGCCGACCAATTTCCAAGTAACAGCAAACTGGGTGGTTCCATCACTTCCCCATATTGATTTCTAAGCGGAATAAAAACCTTGGAGAGAACTGTAATAATAATTATTGCTGAAATACCTAGCAAAATAGTGTGCTTTAAATCTAAGACAGTAGCAGAAACAATTACTGGCGCCAGGATGAGAACTATAAATGGGTTGGTTAATCCCCCGGTAAAAAATAACATAAAACCTAATTGTAAAAGATCATATAAAAGAATCAGTGCATTTTGGTAAGCAGATAGGCGCTTGGTCTTGGGAAAATAAATAGCGCTCGCCAGATTTAGTACCAAAGATAAAAAAATTAACCCTAAGCATGCACTTAAATTAAAATTCAACTTTAAGATGTAATAACCAACTAATATGGTTATAAATTGGCCAAAAACTGCTAACCATCTTATACGAGTTAAGGTTAATAGCCTGATCCAATCCCCTCGCGCATATTTGGGAAAGGACTCTTCATATTTCTCATTCATGACCTTATCCAATCTATAAAAATTTCCTAACAGTAATATACTCACAAAATTCTTGAAAACTTTTTTGAAAGTGGTTCAAGTAATGAATACCTGTAAGATAAGTGGAAATCATAAATAGGTTCTTAGCATGACATTCAGAAATACTAAATTCATTATTCTTGGCTTTTCATTTTTTTTTAGTATATTGCTAATGGTTTTTCTTTTCTTAAGGCAAGGCTTAGATGAAGATGATTTGTCCATCTGCAATTTAAATTCAACCGCTAGTACATTTGCAGATTTTCGTGGTGACTTTTCTTTGATTGATGAAGACGGCTTAGTAGTCACAAACGCTAGCATTTTTGACAAACCAACTCTTTTATACTTTGGTTATACTTTTTGCCCAGATATTTGCCCGTTTGATTTAATGAGAAACGCCCAAGCAGTTGACTTACTCCAGTTAGAAAATTATGAAGTTAAGCCAATTTTTGTCTCTGTCGACCCAAAAAGAGATACCCCATCAGTGCTGAGAGAATTTACGGCTTTTCACCATCCCAATATGATTGGATTTACTGGTAATAAGGACCAATTAAACAACGTAAAAAAAATTTATAAAATATATTCTGAGATCCCAAAAACTAATTCCGAAGATTATATTGTCAATCACAGTACGTTTTCTTATTTCATTTTGCCCAAAGGTGAAGTGCAAACCTACTTTACCAGAAAGGAGACTCCAAAAGATCTAGCCAAGGCTATTAAATGTATTTTAGAAAAAAAACTTACAAATTAAACAATTTATCTAAGCTTGAAAATTCTATATCTGTTCTTATATGCGATCAATGGATAGGATAGAGACTTTAAATCTAGGAGAAGACCCATCGTTATTGATTCTAGATGATGATGAACCTTTCACTAGAACGCTTGGCAGAGCTATGGAGAGACGCGGTTTCCATGTTAAAACCATTCTAAATGTGAAGGAAGGCCTAACGTACGTTAAAGAAACTCCCCCAGCTTATGCAATTGTCGATCTTAGACTTGGAGATGGAAATGGGCTCGACGTAGTCGAGAAAATTCGGGAAACTAGACCTGATTCATCAATTGTCGTCCTGACTGGCTACGGAGCAATTGCAACCGCTGTTGCTGCTGTAAAGATAGGTGCAGTTGATTACCTAGCAAAACCTGCTGATGCTAAAGACATTACCGCTGCACTTCTTTCAAAACGTGAAACTAAACCGCCACCACCTGAAAACCCTATGTCTGCTGATAGAGTAAGGTGGGAACACATTCAAAGAGTCTTTGAGCTATGTGACAGAAATGTGTCAGAAACTGCCAGGCGACTTAGTATGCACAGAAGAACACTCCAAAGAATTTTAGCAAAGCGTAGTCCAAGATAATAAGAAATTTAAATTTCTTTGCCCTCTAGTAGTTTGGGTATCTCCCCGATCGATCCAGAAGCCTCCTTCATCAAGTATTTTTTTAATATAGGAGACTTATTTATCAGGTTGAACGCTAACCCCCGAGAAATCTGTAGCATGAAGTTGTCATTAGAGAAAATTTTGTTGGTGATATCCGTAAATAGAGACAATGACAAAATATCTGACCGTCTCCACTTAGAATATCGACCCAAGACTCCTGAACCCCCAATGTCCTCACCATTTCTGTTAGCCAAAATTAAAATTTCAGATAAGCAAGCAAGATCACGAATTCCTAAGTTCAAGCCTTGCCCAGCGATTGGATGAATGTTGTGAGCTGAATCACCTATTAGGGCAAACCTTTCTTTGGTCAAATTCCTAGCCAAAGCTAGAGATATAGGGAAGATACTTTTTGGAGTGTCTAATACTAGATGACCTCTACAATTATTAAAAACTTCTATTAATTTTTTCAAAAATTTTTCATCATCTAGTTCATAAATACCTTTTGCCTCATTAGTACCCATGGTCCAAACATAACAAGACCTGTTATCAATAAGGGGTAAAATTGCCAAAGGTCCAGCAGGCAAAAAAAACTGAATTGCTTCATTTTCATGACTTTTTTCATGCCTTACCACACCAACTATGCTAGATTGATTATAAGTCCACCCAAAATTCCTAATCTTTGCCCTACCTGCTGATCCTGATGGAAAGCCGTCTGCTCCAATCGCTAAATCTCCTTTCAAAGTAGTTCCGTCATTTAATGTAATTTCAATCAAGCCACCACCTATCCTTTGCGTTTGAACAACTTTGGACGTTAGGTGACAAATATTAGTTTCTTTTTTAACTTTATTTAAAATTACCTTTCTAAGAAATCTATCCTCAATCATGTAAAAGACAGAAGAATTATCTATCTCATAATCGAAGAGACTTAGTTCTAGAGGCTGGGGACGTGAAGTCTCTATGCCTTGCTGCAATAAAACCTTAGAAACAGATTGAACGTTTTCTTTAATTTCATCCCAAATGCCTAAGAGAACTAATAAATTTTTAGTACCCTCATTTAAAGCATACGATCGTCCATCATAGTAATCAGAACTCAAGTCCTCTAAGGATTTTTTTTCAACCAAAAAAACACTTAATCCGTTTGACCCAAGAATCACTGAGAGAAGACTGCCTACAATCCCACCCCCAAAAATGATGACATTAGTTTTTCCTTGTGCCATTTTTCTATTATTTCATTTATGTAATTAGTTGAATTACTAAAAGTTATAGTTGTAATATCGGATGATAAAAATTTCAGTGAGGTTTATGTCGTGGAAGAGTATACTTTTAAAAGTATTGCAGAGCAAGCCAAAGCGATCGAAGAAAATCAACTTTCACCATTAATCCTTGTGGAAAATTACATTCAAAATATTAATAAGCATAATAGCTCTGAAAAAATATACTCTGAGGTTTTTTATGATACGGCTATTAAGGAAGCCAAACAGTCAGAGGACCGGCAAAAAAAAGGCCTAAGAAAAAGTTTCTTAGATGGAATACCAATAAATTGGAAAGATTTATTTGATATAAAAGGAAAAGCCTGTGAAGGGGGAAGCCAACTGCTAGCGGGACGCATAGCATTAGAAAATGCAATAATTGTGGAAAATGCCCAAAAAGCTGGTTTAATTAACTTAGGGAAAACACATCTGTCTGAATTAGCTTTTTCAGGACTAGGAGTTAATCCTAAGACAGCTACACCCCCAAATTCTTCCAAAAGTGCATTGGCCCCAGGGGGATCATCGTCTGGTGCAGCCGTAGCAACAGCACTAAACCTGTGTTCTGGGGGTATAGGATCAGATACAGGTGGTTCAATTAGAATTCCTGCAGCCTGGAATAACTTAGTAGGATTCAAGCCAACTCATAATATGTTAAGCTTAGATGGTGCTCTGAAGTTGTGCCCAAGCTTTGACACAGCTGGACCCATAACTCAAACAGTTCAGGACAGCTGGTATCTCTTTCAGGTTTTAAAAGGAGAGAGGCCACATGATTTGGAAAAAAGTGGGATAACAGAAAAGAAATTTATTGTCGATATATCTTTTCTAACCAAAGATTTGAGCCCAGAAATCGAAGCGAGTTTCAATGAAACCGTCAAAGATATAAGAAAAAGAGGTGCTACGATATATGAAATAAAATTTGATGAGATAATTAAAGCAGTATCACTGGCGTCAACTCTCTTTCCATATGAAGCTTACAGTTCCTGGAAGAAAATTATTGAAGAAGACCCAAAGAAAATGTATCCACCCATCCTTACTAGGTTCAGAGGTGGCATTGGTATTAGTCAGGAAATGTATTATAAAGCCTGGCGAGAGCTTTTAAAGTTGAGAAAAAGTTTTCTCAAAAAAATAGAAGGAATAGATTCCATACTCTGTCCAACCTGCCCCACATTGCCCCCAAAAGTGGTTGATTTATTAGATAGCGAAGATTATTTTACACATTGTAATTTAATGTCACTAAGAAATACACGTGTGGCTAATTTGCTAAGGCTCACTGCCATAACAATACCCACCCAACTGGAAAACTGTGGATTGATGCTGCTTGCTGCCCCTCATCACGATGAAGGGGTATTGCAAACTGCAAAGCTACTAGAAGAAACTGTAAAATAGTTGAAATTAGAGAAAAATTTAACTTTCAAGTATCCATTACTTAAAATACTAGACCTCCGTCCAATCTAAAGGTAAGATCGAACAAGCGGAACGTAGATTCCGGTCATTGAGGCAGTTATGGTTGACAAAGCGCGGTTTTCAGACCTACCCGATTATCCTTTTTCTAGGCTTAGAAACCTATTAGGTAAAATTGATAGTCCCAAAGGATCAATAGATTTCTCTATTGGTGCTCCAAAGCATTCCGTGCCTTCCTTTGTTTCTGAAGGTCTATCCAAACATCTGAATAATCTGAACAACTATCCACCCAATTTTGGATCTGAGGAATTGTTATTTACCATAAGTAATTGGCTGTCTAAGCGACATGAAATTAATCCACCGTGTCCCGACACGGCTTTGGTAGCATTGAATGGGTCAAGGGAGGGTATATTTAATGCTACATTGTGCCTATGTGAAAAAAGAAGTTCTAAAGGAAAACCAGTAATCTTGATACCTAATCCCTTTTATCAATGTTATTTGGCAGCCGCACTAGCGGCTGATGCAGAGCCCTTTTTTGTACCAGCGACTCCATACAATAATTTCTTACCTGATTATACCAAGGTCTCACATGAAATACTGAATAAAACCTCAATTTTATTCATATGCTCACCCTCTAACCCTCAAGGCGCAGTAGCTAATCTAGACTATTGGAAGACTCTATTTACTTTAGCAGAACGTTTTGGATTTAAGATTTTTTCAGATGAATGTTATTCTGAAATATATCGAAGTGAAAAACCTATTGGTATATTACAAGCATCAAATATTCATGGGAATGATCCTGAAAAAATCCTAAGCTTTAATTCCTTATCAAAAAGATCAAACTTACCAGGAATTCGATCAGGATACGTATGTGGGGGGAAAATCTCGATAGAAAGGATAAAAAAGCTTCGCTCCTATGGTGGTTCACCTTTACCAATGCCAATACAAGAGGTATCTAAACTAGCCTGGGCAGACGAAACCCATGTAGAAATAAACCGTCAGTTATATCAAAAAAAGTATGAAATTTCTGATCAAATTTTTAAAGATTTAAGTCACTATTCCCCACCGGAAGCAGGATTTTTCTTGTGGCTAAAGGTAGAAAATGGTGAGAAGCTCACTTTTTCTCTTTGGGGTGATTATGGTGTTAAATGTCTTCCAGGTTCATACCTAACGTATCAGGAAAAAAATCAATTGGATTTAGATGACCCTGGTCATTCTTTCATTAGAATAGCTTTGGTTCATTCCATAGAAAAAACAACCTTGGGCCTTATTAAAATCGCCAAGGCTTTAAAATTAAACCCTAGTGAAGAGATAGGATCTTATGTCAGTAATTAATTCTCCACCAGCGAGAGGGCCCATTTTTTCATCCAAGGTAATAACTAAACTGCAAAAGATATTATTACGATTTTCCAGTTTTTTATTCCTCTCTATTGCGATAAGCCTCTTTTTAATAATGTTGAGCTATAACATTGGTGATCCCTCTTTTAGGTCAGCCACAAGTGAATCAGCAAAAAACCTCTTTGGTAATTTTGGAAGCCATATAGCCGATCCACTTCACTTAAGCTTGGGCATATCTTACCTGCTCTTAATATTTATAATTTTAGTTTGGAGTTGGAGGTTAACATTTGATGATATTAAAAAAAGAATGATCAGCAGGCTTGTTTTTTTTCCACTTCCACTCGCAACTACCGCAGTATTTCTCTCAACTTATCCACCATCATCCGAATGGCAGTTCAGTTACGGCCTTGGTGGCATATTTGGTGATACGGTTCTCGCGTTCCTTCTAGAGACAGGTATCTTGGGTCCAGATACCTTATTGCATATTGTATCAGTATCTTTCGCACTTTTAACACTTGTCTTCACAGGTTATCTCACCGCAACAGACCTAAAAGAAACAAAAAAACTAACAAAATTGTTTTTTTTGAGCTTACTCGATGGGATTAAGTTAAGTCATTACTTAATTAATTCAGTTGTTACAACTAGAACGACCAAATCACAGCTTGGTAAAATTTTTAATGGGAATAATAAGAGCCAATCTGTCAGTTCTTATAGCAAGGATGACAAGTCTTACCAGGAACCCAGAATATCATCACAGATTTATTATGAAAGTGAAGGTGATCCTTCTATCCCCACTCTTGGTGGCCTAAATGAATCTGGTTTCTTTAAAAAAGATGATCAGCCATGGCAACCAATTGATCAGAACTCAATACAACACGTGCCAGCTGGAAATAATAATTATGAATCAAAGGTAAAATATCCAAGCAAAAGAGTCGTATCGAAAAGTGCAACAGCAAGAAAGGAAGAACAACCATCTTTATCTTTTTCTCCTGAAAAAGAAGAGGTTTATGAAAATCCCAAGTTATCTTTATTGGAGAATTCAACTAGTTCAGGAAATAATCTACTCTCTGATGATGCCTTAAATGAAAACGCCAGGATGTTAGAAAATGTGTTAGACGATTATGGAGTTAGGGGGGAAATATTATCAGTAAAACCTGGACCGGTGGTTACTCTCTATGAATTAGAGCCCGCTGCTGGTCTTAAAGCAAGCAGAGTAATAAGTTTGGCCGAGGATATAGCTCGATCAATGTCAGCGCTGGCTACTCGTGTTTCGACCATCCCAGGAAGATCGGTTATAGGGATCGAATTACCAAATGATGCTAGAGAAAAAGTACTCTTAAGAGAAATCTTATCTTCTAGAGCTTATGGCGATAGTAATTATCAATTACCTTTGGCTTTAGGAAAAAATATTGGAGGAGAGCCTGTAGTGGCTAACCTGGCTAGAATGCCTCACTTATTGATAGCAGGAACTACGGGCTCAGGAAAGTCTGTGGGAATAAACACTATGATTCTATCGCTACTGTATAAACTCTCTCCTGAACAGTGCAAATTAATTATGATCGACCCTAAAATGCTCGAATTATCAGTCTATGATGGAATACCACATCTATTAAGTCCTGTTGTTACTGACCCTAAAAAAGCAGTTGTCGCTCTTAAGTGGGCAGTTGCTGAAATGGAAGAGCGTTATAGAAAAATGTCAAAAATGGGGGTTAGAAATATTGAGGGTTATAATCTTAGAGTCGAGGAAGCATTACGTAAAAACGAAGAATTCACCCGTAACGTTCAAGTCGGTTTTGATGAAGATACCGGTGAACCAAAATTTGAAAACCAAACAATAAAACCAGAATACTTACCTTTTATAGTCGTAATTGTTGACGAAATGGCAGACTTAATGATGGTTGCTGGGAAAGATATTGAGGCTTGCATACAACGATTAGCCCAAATGGCTAGAGCTGCAGGGATTCACTTAATTATGGCGACCCAAAGACCTTCAGTAGATGTAATTACTGGTACAATTAAGGCTAACTTTCCTACTAGAATTTCATTCCAAGTAACTTCCAAAATTGATAGCAGAACTATATTAGGTGAGATGGGGGCTGAACAACTACTCGGAATGGGTGATATGCTGTACATGGCTAATGGCGGAAAAATTACTCGAGTTCATGGTCCATACGTTTCAGACGAAGAGGTTGAAGTCGTAGTAAGCCACCTTAAAAACCAAGGATCTCCCAGTTACATCTCAGGAATAATTGATGGACCCGATGAAGAGACCCAAAGTAAGATAGATTTGGCA
>MDTB01044527.1_pt1 | contig 16628 bp, 17 predicted proteins | sample 811161 | NCBI WGS metagenome assembly MDTB01 (sample SAMN05326650, study PRJNA326480) | marine metagenome | isolation source: seawater | place: Mediterranean Sea | collected 2009
ATACTGGTTCGCCCAAACGCCTTCTTTCAACAAGTTTTAGAAATAATCTATAATCAACTTCTGTAAAATTATTATGGTCTGCGTTTCTATACGAGCTTCTGTTAGTGTTACCTAAATGTGACAAGAAAATCCGGCAATCTTTCGAGGGATCATTAATTCCAGCATTTTTTAAAATTAGAACTGCCTCTCTTATAGCCTCTTCAGTGCTTATCATTCTGATACCAATTCCGTCATCCTCTCAGCCGTATTAAATGCTATCAAACCATCTACAATATCATCTAATTTTCCATTCAAAATTTCTTCAAGTTTGTACAAAGTTAAGTTAATTCTATGATCTGTTACCCTTCCCTGAGGGAAATTATATGTCCTTATTCTTTCAGATCTATCTCCTGTACCAACTTGCCCCTTTCGCGTTGCTGCTCTTTCAGTAGTTTGCCTCTGCCTCTCAATGTCTGCTAGCCTTGTCCGAAGTACCTGCATTGCCTTAGCTCTGTTTTGATGTTGAGATTTCTCTGAACTTGTAACTACTATTCCAGTTTCCAAATGGGTAATTCTAACGGCTGAGTCGGTAGTATTGACATGCTGTCCACCTGCCCCTGAAGCTCTCATAGTATCGATTCTAATATCAGTGCTCTTAATTTCCAAATCATACTCGTCTGCTTCTGGTAAGACGGCAACTGTTGCGGCAGAGGTATGTACTCGACCAGAGCTTTCGGTTTCAGGAACTCTTTGAACTCGATGCACGCCGCTTTCAAATTTCAATTTTGAAAAAGCGCCTTTTCCGCTTATATTGCACACAATTTCTCTAATGCCTCCAACTTCGGTAAAAGATTTTTCTATTGTTTCAAATTTCCAGCCTAAGCTCTCTGAAAACCGCTGATACATTTTAATCAAATCCACTACAAATAGAGACGCTTCATCTCCACCGGTTCCTGCTCTAACTTCTAGAATCACTGCTTTGTTATCTGACCTGTCTTTCGGTATTAAAGTTAAAACTAACTCCTCTCTCGCCGAATTAAGTTTTTTTTCTAATACTACTAGCTCTTCCTGAGCAAGCTCCCTAAACTCTGGATCATTCAATAATTGAGTAGATTCATCTACCAAACTAAGTAGCCCTTTAAAATTATTAATTTTTTCAACTACTGGTTTTAATTCAGAATACTCCTGACCGAGATCTTTAAGGTTAGCAAGAGCGGATGACGTATTCAATTTTGCTTCAATAAACTCGAAGCGCTCCAAAAGTGTATCAAGTTTTCGGTTCGATATTAGATTGTTAGTCAATTTTAATTTTCCGTGGCTAATAATTTCGAACGTTCTTCAACTAGGCCGACGATATGATCTATCATTTTATCATTATCTAGCTTATGGCTCTGCTTTCCAGCGTTATAAATCATTCCAGCCCCAGCGCCACCACCAGTAAAACCAAGGTCTGTCATTAAAGCCTCACCAGGGCCATTAACGACACAACCAATTATAGATAAAGATATTGGAGTCCTTATATGCGATAGTCTTTCTTCCAATTCGGATACAGTTTTAATTACATCAAAACCTTGCCGCGCACATGACGGACACGAGATAATTTGCACTCCTCGGTGACGAAGTCCCAAAGACTTTAAGATTTCAAAACCTGCCTTTACCTCCTCAACAGGATCCGCTGATAAAGATACTCGCAAAGTATCACCAATACCCATCCAAAGTAAGTTTCCCATACCTATCGCTGATTTAACAGTTCCCGAAACTTTACCGCCAGCCTCAGTTATTCCTAGATGAATTGGGGCATCTGTAGCATCAGCCAAACCCTGATACGCAGCAGCCGACAAAAATACATCTGACGCTTTTACCGAAATCTTAAAATTATGAAAGTCATTATCTTGCAGAATTTTAATATGATCCAAACCACTCTCGATCATCGCTTCTGGGCACGGTTCTCTATATTTGTCAAGTAAATGCCTTTCTAAGCTACCAGCATTTACTCCAATCCGCACGACACAATTATAGTCCTTAGCAGCTTTTATAACTTCCCTGACTCGATCCTCCTTTCCTATATTCCCAGGATTTATGCGCAAACATGCTGCACCAGCTTTAGCTGCCTCTATTGCTCGCTTATAATGGAAGTGTATATCAGCAATTATTGGTACCGGACTTTGTTTGCAAATCTCTTTCATTGCATATGTACTTTCTTTATCAGGGCAAGATACTCTAACCAAGTCAGCACCAGCTTCTGCACAAGCAATAACTTGATCAAGAGTCCCTCTTGAGTCCGAAGTCAAAGTATTAGTCATTGTTTGTACTGAGATAGGCGAGTCGCCACCAACGGGCACATTTCCAACAAAAATTTTGCGGCTTTTTCTGCGCGCAATATTTTTCCAAGGTCTTATATTGTTTAACATTCGGATTCCAAAGTTGAAAGTTTCAAAAAGCAGTATGCAAATTTATTAACAGTGTTCAATATTAAAAGGAAGTTGGTTTTCATAAAGATATATAAAAGAATTACATAGGATTATTTGGGTCTATTCATTAGATTTTAACGCTGTGTCAACTAATTTTTCTTCTTCAAAACCGAGCTGATAAAGAGCTGTTGCAGCCTCAGATACTTTCCATTGAGATTTTATAAAAAGAGGATTTAATGGTACTTTTTTCACTACTGAGGGACCATCTGACAACGGGCCCCATGCGTCACCATCTATTACAAAAAATACATTTGTCGCATTACCGGACCTTAAAAAGCCAGCAAAAAGTTGGTTGTCTACAGCATGCTTCTCGTTACTTTCTAAAGTTTTTTCAAAAACAATACTTCCTTCGTCATCAGTTATACGAACCCAGGCAGGTGTAGCCGCAAATAACTCCAAAGTTGGAAGAATTGGTTCAGTATGAAGAACAGGATCAGATAAAATTTGTAAATCTGATTTTAAATCGGAATCTACTTCAGAAGCAAGCTCATTTGGTACATTAAGACTATCACTTTCAAAAAAATCTAGAGCAGATATTCTTTTAGGTTCAAGTTGAGAAATTGGCCCATCTCTAGGCTCCAAGATGGGTGCAGAAAGCTCTTGACTTGTGTAAAGCGTTATCAAGGACTCGTTATCGAGGTAACTAGAAGTATCAAAACTATCAGAAAATTCAGACGGAACCGTATCAATTACAATACTCTGTTGGCTATTAATTAGGGGAGAACTCGGAAAAGAAACCAATTCTAATTTTTGTATATCTTTTAGTATGGCTACTGCGCCAAACCCAACTCCAAAAAGTACCAGCAACAACACTAAAACAGGTGCAACTCGTCCAAAAACACTGCGTAATTCGGATCTAGCCGAAAAATTTTCTAAACCTACAGGAGTTGGTTCCCATTGAATATTGTCAGATACCTGATTCTTTTTATAGTCTTTAACATTCTTCTTTGAAAAAAGTTCACTTGACGAATTTGCTGGCGAAAAGCCAGACTCATTACAGAAACGTGCAAAAACCCCGTCTCCATCTAATTGCAAATACCTAGCGTATGATCTAACATATCCAGCAATAAAACCCTGATTAGAAAAAGCACCAATATCGCAATTTTCAATTGCAGCTATATACGCAGCTTTAATCTTAAGATCTCTTTGTACATCTAAAAGAGACTTTCCCAAGGTAGCACGTTCACCTCTAAGTTCATCACCAAGACAAACTTCATAAGAGTCATAACTCTTTAACGAAAAGTTCACTCCGTCTGCCATTATTTACTCTCTTGAAAACATCATAATTAAGAAAAGCGAATCGCTAAACTTGTCAAAACATATCACATTTTCAAAAAAAAAACATTCCATAAAATACAGCTTAAAGCTTAAGAAATTATTAGCTTTTTCATATTTGAAAAAAGTGCAACCTACCGAGTGATATAATAATATTTTATGTATTATAAATTATAGTATTGCCATACTGTTGATTAAGCGGACTCACTAATAAATGATTGCTCTACAAGCTTAAATATTACGCTGAATTTTTCCGGCACCTCAGTCTGTTTGGTAAACCAATCTAACAGAGTTGTATCATTAACACCTAATAAAGCTTCAAAATCGTCTAACTGTGTATCACTTAACTCAAGAAGACTCGTATCTGCAAAAAGGCCTAAGATTAAATCCATCTCTTTAATACCTCGCCTATTGCTCTGAATTTTTAACCTTTTTAATCTTGTTTTGTGACACTCATTAGATATTTGGTTTGATCTATATTCTACCATTCTAAAATTTTTTATCCCCCAAATTTTTTCTAAATTGCTTTTCTAACTTGCTCATCCGTTGAAAAAGCAGCTGTTGTTCAATTCGAATAGACTGAATTTCTTGTAAAAAATTATCTGCTATATTATTTTTTTTTTCGATCACGATCTCTCTCGGAGGGTCGATACCGTTTCCTAGACCAGACATTAACCAGACCATAGATACATTTAAAAATCCTGAAACCATTTGCAATTTATTTGCTCTAGGCTCAGACATATCATTTTCCCAGGCAATTATTGTCTTTGTCTTAACTCCAAGTCTACTAGCTAAAGCAGCTTGAGTTAAACCAGAAAGCTCTCTTGCTGCGCAAAGCCTATCTCCGAAGGTGGCTAAGCTCTCATTATAGTATGGATCTGGAAGTAATTCGGTATTCACTAATCTCTCCAAAAAATATTTTAGATCTATTTTAATCTGTTAAAATCTATACAATATTAAATTATATAAGCAAATCGGAATACTACAACAAAAAGTGGAGCAAATACTATTTTTAATTCTCAAAGATTGAAACTCGTAGAATCATCAGCCACCGTCGAAATCACTAACTTAGCGGCGCAATTAAAGGCCGCTGGTAAAGATATTATTAGTCTTTCAGTTGGAGAGCCAGACTTTGAAACACCGAACAACATCAAAAGCGCAGCTATCTTTGCCATAGAGAACGGTAAAACAAGATATACCGCTCCAGACGGAATAAGTGAACTAAAGTCAGCAATATCAAAAAAATATTGGGTAGAAAATGCGTTGAAATACAACCATGATGAAATTATGGTATCTACGGGAGCAAAACAAGTAATTTTTAATGCCCTCTTAGCAACAGTTTACGAAAAAGATGAAGTTATTATCCCTGCTCCATACTGGGTAAGCTATCCAGAAATAGTTAAGATTTGCGGGGCAACACCAATAATAATAAAAAATTTTAAAAAAAACTCTTTTAAAATAGACGCTTCAGACTTAGAAGCAAGAATCAACAAAAAAACTAAATGGATAATCTTAAATTCACCAAATAATCCGACTGGGTATGTATACACAAAACAAGAGCTAAGCGCAATTTCAAAGGTTTTGTTAAAGTATCCAAATATTTTAGTAATGTCTGATGACATATATGAACATATTTTATTTACTGGCCAGCCCTTACCAAATATTTTGGAAATTGAACCGAAACTGAAGCATCGAACACTTCTAATTAACGGCCTTTCAAAAGGTTTTGCAATGACTGGCTGGCGAATAGGATACTGTGCAGGAAACAAACAGCTGATCGACTTAATGAAAAAAGTACAGGGTCAAAGTACATCAAACCCAACCTCAATCAGTCAATATGCTGCAACAGAAGCACTCAATGGAAATAAAGAATTTTTAATAATAAGGCGTAATGAATTCGAAGAACGGCGTAATTTTATGGTAAATAAATTGAATAAAATAAGAGGCATAAATTGTGATATTCCCGATGGAGCTTTTTATCTCTTCCCGTCAATTTCCAAATTGATTGGAAAAAAGGTAAGTTCAGGTTCGGTTATTCGATCAGACAGCGATTTTACAAAATATCTTTTAAAAAAAGCTGGAGTTGCTGTTGTAAACGGGTCATCTTTTGGTTATCCCAATCACGTAAGAATTTCCTACGCTAACTCTATTAAGGTGTTAAAAGAAGCTTGTGAGAGGCTCAAAAATTTCTGTGACTCATTAAGTTAATAATTGTATCTATTTAGAAATTATGTAGAACTAATTTTACCAAAATTTCGCTTTCTAAAGTTAAAAACATGGGTCTTTTGAAGAAAAAATGCATAATATTAAATTTATTAGAAATAATCCGGAAGAATTTGACAAGGGTTTAAAAAGAAGAGGCGCTGAACCGATGTCAAAAATAATTCTGACGCAAGATCAAAACAGACGTATCAAAATTTTAGAGTCAGAAAAAGCTTTGGCTGCAAAAAATGAGATTTCAAAAAAAGTTGGGCTTGCTAAGCAAAATAATGAACAAAGAGAATTTGAAATCTTGAAAGATTTGGTCAGTAAAAAAAAGATTGAAGTAACTCAATTAAATCAGGATGCAAAGACAGCCGATAAGGAGCTTCAAAGTCTTTTACTAGAGGTTCCTAATCTACCTTTGAGTTGCATTCCAGACGGAAAAGATGAATTGAATAATAAGGAAGTTTATAAATGGGGTGTTCCAAAAAAATTTTCGTTTTCTCCAAAGGAACATTTTGAAATTGACGGCTCGGTTGGGATGGATTTTAAGAGTGCAGCAAAAATTTCAGGAAGCAGGTTCGTTATTCTTTCAGGAGCAATGGCTCGTCTTCACAGAGCTCTAGCAGAATTCATGATAGATACGCATGTAAAATCTCATAGCCTTTTAGAAGTCTGGGCTCCCGTTCTTGTAAAGCAACAAGCAATGATAGGTACCGGACAACTACCAAAATTTTCAGAGGACAGTTATGAAACCACAAATAAAAGTTGGTTAATTCCAACTGCCGAAGTTACTTTAACTAATCTGGCTGCCGATAAAACTTTTGATATAATAAAACTACCTCAGCGATTAACATGTCATAGCCAGTGTTTTCGATCTGAAGCTGGAAGCGCAGGAAAAGATACCTCTGGCATGCTAAGGCAGCACCAATTTGAAAAAGTTGAGATGGTAACTTTCTCTACTCCGGAAAACGGTTTATCTGAACTTGAACGAATGAGAGGCTGCGCACAAAATATCTTAGAACTTTTAGAATTACCATACCGGACTATGCTACTTTGCGCAGGCGACTTAGGCTTTAGTTCAAAAATAACATATGACTTGGAGGTTTGGCTTCCTGGCCAAAATAAATATAGGGAAATTTCGTCTTGCTCTTTATGTGGAGATTTTCAAGCTCGAAGAATGAATGCAAGATACAAAAAAGCTGACGGACAAAAGCCCGAGTTTATTCACACATTAAATGGATCAGGCTTAGCAGTAGGAAGATGTCTTATTGCAGTGTTAGAAAACTATCAGAACTCGGACGGATCTATAACAATTCCTTCAGTTTTAACGAATTACATGAGTGGATTTAACCTGATCGATGCAAAAGGAAAGCTACAATGACACTTAGAATACTTGTAACCAATGATGATGGGATAAATGCACCTGGTCTTAAAGTTGCAAAAAAAATAGCTATTCAGCTCTCAGGTAACCCAGATAACGTTATTACTGTAGCTCCAGCTACTGAACAATCTGGGGTAGCTCACAGTACCTCTTATATTAGACCTTGTTTAATTGATCCCATTGATAGCCATAATTTTTCCGTCGAAGGTACTCCCACCGACTGCGTATTAGCGGGGTTAACTCAAATTATGAAAGATAATCCACCAAACATTATTTTGTCTGGCGTTAACAAGGGGCACAATATTGCAGAAGACACGGTATACTCGGGCACTGTTGGAGCAGCACTTGAGGGTAGCCTTCACGGTATCAAGTCGATTTCTTTGAGTCAGTATTACTCAAAGGAATCTCTATTAATGAAGGATCCTTTCGAGTGCGCAAATGAAATGGGTAGTGAAGTCTGTAAAAAACTATTAGATAAAGCAGATTGGTCAAGAACTCCATACAAGGTTTTTTTTAATATTAACTTTCCGCCTACAAGTGCAAAAAAAGTTTTAGGTATAAAAGTTTGCAAACAAGGAAGAAGGACTCACAACTCCTTCGGAATGGCCGAAGTGAAAGCTCCAAATGGGCGCTCGTTTATGTGGATAGACCATAGACCAGGTAACTTTTCAGTAGATAAAAATTCGGATTTAGAAGCCTGCAAAAACTCATTTATAACAGTCACACCATTGCAGGCAGATTTAACGGCTCATGACTACCTAAAAAAAGTAGAAACTATATTTAAAAATGACCTTAAATGAAAAGAAACTTCGATTTATTTTCGAATTGCGAAATGCTGGAATTACTAAGTCTGACGTCCTTACAGTAATGGAAACTATCCCGAGATCTCATTTTTTAAGTAAGGTGTTTAAAGGTAGGAGCTTTGACGACGTAGCGCTTCCCATTGGCTGTGGCCAAACAATCAGCCAACCGGCTGTAGTTGGCTTAATGACGCAATCACTAGATTTAAATAAGAAATGTAAAGTTTTAGAGGTAGGCACTGGCTCAGGCTATCAAGCTGCAATTTTGTCGAAGTTATCTCGTAGGGTATACACTATAGAACGCTACTTTAGCTTAGCCTCTGAGGCTGAAAATAGACTTCAAAACCTTGAAATTTCAAATGTTACTGTTATAAAAGGGGATGGTTCGCTTGGATTGTCTGCACAAGCTCCTTTTGATAGAATTATTGTTACTGCTGCCTCGGAGGACATGCCACAAATCTTACTAACACAGCTTAAACCAAACGGAATAATGGTAATACCAGTGGGACAATCAGATACAATTCAGAAACTTATTAAAGTCCAACGTATTGGAGAAAATTACCATTACAGTGAATTAAATCAAGTAAGGTTTGTTCCCTTAGTAGATGGAATAGTATCAGCTGAATAAAAATAAAGTATCTCAAATGAACTTAAAAATCCTTATAAAAATCTCGTCTAGCTTTTTCTTTTCACTCTTATTGATATCTTGCAACTCAACAAAAAGTGAACTCGAAACAGAAATAAATGTTAATACTATAGTTCCTATTAAAACTCTTAATAGACCAGCCCCCAGCGAAAACGGTGTAATCTCGTATTCAAGTTATCAAGTTTTTGTCTCAAGAGGCGGAGAAACTATTACCGAAATAAGTGAAAGATTAGGCATAAATGCTGACAGGCTCGCATTATATAATGGCTTAATAGTGAACTATAAGCCTAGAGACGGTGAAATATTGGCCTTACCAGAAAGAATACTTGATGAAGAAATTAATACCTTCGAAAATTGGACCGAAACAAGTGCTAGAGAATCAATTCAATCTCAAGAGATAGTAGAAAAAATACAAATTAGTGATCCCAATAATCCAATAAGGCATAGGGTAGTTAGCGGAGATACTGCTTACTCAATAGCAAGACTATATAAAGTGTCCGTAACTTCTTTAGCAGAGTGGAATGGTCTCCAACCTGACCTAAAATTAAACCAGGGAAGAGAAATAATTATACCAGCTGCTGCTTCAGCCTCAGATGAACCTTTCAGTAATATGACGCTGGAACTATCTGAAAAAAAACCTAAAGCTCCTATCGAAAACGAGAATAAAACAAAATTTGTCTCACCAGAAAAGGAAACCGCTACTATTAGCAATGTAGAAACTCTAGAAAACATTGAACCTCTAGAATCAAACGAGACTTTACTTAGCAACGCTGTTATCCCAGAAAAACCATATTTGAGTCCGGTTACTGGCATTATAGAAAATGATTATAATCCAACCCCAGCGGCAGGTGAGAGAAAAAATAATGGTATAGATTATAAAGTAAAAGTTGGAACAAAGGTCAGAGCAATTGGAGATGGAGTCGTAGTACTTATTTCTGAAAAAGCTGTTGGAGGCTCTGGTAAAATTATTTTAATGAAGCATGCAAATGAGCTTATATCTATTTATGGTGGTATAGATAATCTGACCATAGCAAAAGGCGACAGAGTTAAGAAAGGAGACAAAATCGGAAGCGCCACAACAAACAAAAAAAGCGAAACCACTATAATCCACTTTGAAATTCGCAAAGGGATGACCAGCATAGACCCAAAAACTTTGCTAGAATAAAAGTCTTGCTCTCAATTATTATATATAGTTGAAATCGGAACTTCATGCCTTCCAGCCAAATCGAGTATGTATTGCCAGGCAACTCGACCAGAACGTGCTCCTCTCAACTGTTGCCACTCTAAAGCTTCAGCTAATAAAAGTTCATCATTGACATCAATTTTTAATTTTCTTACGTAAACTCGTATCATTTCGATATATTGTTTCTGGCTGCAAGAATGAAAGCCAAGCCAAATACCAAATCTATCAGACAGAGAAACTTTTTCTTCAACAGCTTCTCCTGGACTAATTGAACTAGATTGTTCGTTATCAATCATATCACGAGGCATTAAATGACGCCTATTCGAGGTAGCATAAAGTAAAACATTCTCGGGTGTCCCTTGAATTCCTCCGTCCAACACTGCCTTAAGTGATTTATAATGAGCATCATCCTCGCTAAACGACAAGTCATCACAAAAAACGATAAAGCGCCGATTACTTTTTCGAACCACGTCTAGTAAAATATCAATTGTTTTTAAATCCTCTCTCTGAATTTCTAAAAGAATTAATCCAGATTTTAAATTTTGTGCATGAGCTGTTTTCACCAGTGAAGACTTACCCATACCTCTAGCTCCCCAAAGCAAAGCGTTATTGGCCGAAAAACCTTGGGCAAAACGGCGAGTGTTATCTAAAAGAACTTTTTTTACAGAGTCAATCCCAACTAAATCAGCAGCTTCGAGACAATTAACTTCTGCAATCGGAAGAAAAGAAAACGGGGCAGTTTTCCACAAATATGCGTGATATTTATCAAAGGTATAATTATCTAATTGTTTAGGGCTCAGACGTTCCAATGCATCAGCAATTCGAGCCAGTTGACCCTCTGTTTCACCTTGATTTATTAGACTACTCAAGTACCTTTGCCAAAATCAATTTCGTCGTCTTCAAGACTCTCATCTCTCTTTTTTTCAACTCTTTTAACCATGAAAATTGAAACTTCATACAGAGAATAAACTACGACAAAAAGTATTATTTGGGTTATCACGTCTGGTGGTGTTACAATCGCAGCCAAAAGTAGAATGGCAACAACAGCGTATTTTCTTACACCAGCTAAGCCCTCAGCTGATACCAAACCAGCTTTACCCATTAAGGTAAGTAACACGGGAAGCTGAAAGCAAAGTCCGAACGCAATTATAAATTTCATAGTTAAACCAAGGTACTCATTAATAGTACCCAAATATGTAATACCTACGGCAGAGACTACTTCAGGATCCTGCTTTTGTTGAAATCCAAGAAAGAAATCAAAAGCTAATGGCATAACAACATAAAAGGCAAACGCAGCCCCCAATATAAATAACGCTGGCGATGCAATGATAAAAGGTAAAAAAGCATTTTTTTCCTTCTTGTAAAGACCAGGCGCAACAAACTTCCATAATTGGAAACTTATGACTGGAAATGCAACAATAAAGCCTCCAAACAAGGATATCTGAATATTGACCATAAAACCTTGCTGCAATCCAGTGAAAATTAAATCTGGGCTCTGTCCATTTTCTTCAAGAATCTTAACAATTGGTTTTGCTAAAAAATTAAATATCTTTGAAGCCACAGTAAAACAAAGAATCATACCGATTACAAAAGCTATGGCCGATCTAATTAGTCTCGATCGTAGCTCAGCTAAATGCTCAATAATTGGCGCAGACGTCTTCTCTACTTCTTCCTTACTACTGTTATCCATTTACAAACTTTCTAAAAGTTTTCTGAAACCATGGTTAACTTTTATAGCAACCATCTCATTTAGTCTTGTCAAGATTATACTTTTTCGATTTAGAAGTAGACTTCGTCTCAGCTTTCTTTTTATCCAAATTCTCTGTCACGTTTTTTGTAATTCTTTTCTTCTTCGCTGAAGTAACTTTTTTAGCTTTCGAATTACCCGAAGCCAAAATACTTTTTGATGTATCTTTCGGAATTAATTTGACTTTTTCTTTAGCTAAATCACTGTTTTTTCTAACGACTTTTGTTTTTTCACTAGCCTTAGTAGAATTAACCGAAGTCTTCTTTCGCTTACCTAAACCAGATTTTGTTACCTTTGGTTTTGCTTCCTTTAACACTGCGGACTCAGTAGAAGTGAATTTCCCAGGTGTTGAATTTGATGACTTAGTGTTTACAAAAAAATCATCGACTGCTCTTTTTTTTAATCCTGTCGGATCTTCTTTTACAGAATTAACAGTCTCAAGAATCTTGGATGCTTCTTTCAACCCACTCTCATCTGCAGCATCTTCCATTCCTCTTTGGAACTCGCGTGCCATTCCTCTAGCTTTTCCAACAAAAACTCCTACTTTTTTAAATACTTTAGGTAAGTCTTTTGGTCCAACAACAATTAACGCTGTAACTCCAATTATTAGAATTTCTAACCAACCTAAATCAAACATACGATTCCCTTGTTCACAACTCCATATAAAATCTTATGCCTTGTCTTTCTCCGGTGTTATATCCTTCGTATTAATTTCAGACTCGGCGTCCATCTTTTCAATTTCTGCCTTTCCATCACTCACACCTTTCTTGAAGCTAGTTATTCCTTTACCAACTTCTCCCATAATTGACGAAATTTTTCCGCGCCCAAACATTACCAAAACTACAACAGCTATTAGTAAAATTCCTGGCAAACCAATATTGTTAAGCATAATTTATCCCTTCCATAGCTACAAATCAGATTTAAGTTAGACAGCCTTAATATGTTTTTATATGTTTCTATTTATCCTTAGTCTATAGTTTTTATTTCTGGATAGATATAATATTAACTAAATTACTCTACTCGGCGAAGACGAAGCACCGATCTCTTCTCATTGAAAGCCATAAAGGCGTTCCAACTGACGGCAAAAATGCTCCTGGAATAGTAGCTTTTAGAACTTTTGAATCCGTTTCCATTATCAATTCTACTTGACTCTCTTTTCCTACGAAGCGCGATCTCTTAACTAGTCCCCTCGCTGGAACTCCGTCCTGAACAGTTGGGTCTGGTCCTTTACCATTTCTATCAAAATCAATCTTTAAATGCTGAGGCCTTATTAAAATATTAACATTAGTTCCGTCTTGCAATCCAGGAGTAATAAACAAACCAAAAGAGGTATCAATTTGAGAATGTTTTACTGTACCCGAAAGAATGTTTACATCTGAAAAAAAAGATGCAGAACTAGAATCTACAGGCTTATTATAAATATTATAGGGTGCACCTTCTTGAATAATTTTTCCATCACGCATTAATGCAATTTTATCAGAAATTTTCATTGCTTCATCTGGGTCGTGAGTTACCATCAAAATGGCTGTCCCCTCTTCTTTAAGCAAAGTTAAAGTCTCGTCTCTAACACCATCTCTTAGCCTGTTATCAAGTCCCGAAAATGGTTCGTCCATAAGCATCACTTTTGGCATTGGAGCCATGGCACGCGCCAAAGCAACTCTTTGCTGCTCTCCCCCTGAGAGCATATGAGGATACTTGTCAGCATGAGCACTCAACTTAAATCGCTCTAATAAATCAGTTGCTCTAAAAACCGCATTTTTTTTCTCAATTTTTCGTTTTAAGCCAAACAAGACATTCTCTAAAACTGTAAAATGTGGAAATAAGGCAAAATCTTGAAAAATCAAACCTATATTACGAGCCTCTGAAGGTAGATGGAATTTATTTGCTTGTGAGATCAAGTCCTCATGGAGAAAAATCTTACCTAAGTCTTGAAATTCAACGCCGGCTGCAATTCTGAGCGTTGTCGACTTGCCACACCCAGATGGACCAAGCAAACAAACAACTTGACCAGACTCAACCTCTAAATTAAGCTCATCTAATACTTTTCTCGATCCATAAAAACGAGAAATACCAGTAAGTTTCAAAGTAGAAATCTTTTTATTTTTCATATTTAAGTCTACATATTGGTGATTATTGAATAGAAATAAAGTACATCTATTTTAAGATTGCATTTTGAAATATTTTTCGCACTAAATTTAAAATAAGTTAAATTTATTCTAAATAGGAGTAAAGAGTTAATTTCGCTCAATTTTTTACAAATGGATCAATGAATGAATAACGAAGAGAAGAACAACTACGGCCAGTCTGCACTACCAAGACGCACGTTTGCGATAATTTCTCATCCAGATGCTGGAAAAACGACGCTAACAGAGAAATTTTTACTTTATGGCGGTGCTATTCAACTAGCTGGTCAAGTTCGAGCAAAAGGAGAAGCTCGTCGATCTCGGTCAGATTTTATGAGCCTAGAAAAGGAACGAGGTATTTCGGTTTCTGCATCTGCAATGTCATTTCAATATCAAAACCACTTCTTAAACTTGGTTGATACACCGGGTCACTCAGACTTTTCCGAAGATACATATCGTACTATAACTGCAGTCGACTCAGCTGTAATGGTTATAGACGGTGCAAAAGGGATAGAAAGTCAAACCAAAAAGTTGTTTGAAGTTTGTAGGCTACGCGAACTTCCGATCATAACATTTTGTAATAAAATGGATCAAGAAAGTCGTGACAACTTTGAAATAATAGACGAAATTCAGCAAAATTTAGCATTAGATGTTACCCCAATGAATTGGCCCATTGGAGTGGGAAAAAGCTTTGTAGGGTGCTACAACCTACAAAAGAAGAATATAGTAATAATGAAGAAAAGTGAAAGAAATATCAAATCTAATAGTATTACTATTGACGGTTTAGACGATGAAAAAATACTAAAATATGTATCACATGAGCTCCTCGAGCAACTACGTGACGAAATTGAAATGGCCTCTGAGCTATTACCAAAATTCAATGATAAAGATTTTTTGGAAGGAAATATAAGTCCCATTTTTTTTGGATCAGCCATAAATTCGTTTGGTGTTAAGGAATTAATGAATGGAATTGTTCAATTGTCACCCCTCCCACTAAACCGAAATGCTCAAACACGACTGGTTAGCGCATTAGAACCCAAGGTGACTGGTTTCGTGTTCAAAGTACAGGCAAACATTGATCAAAAGCATAGAGATCGAGTAGCCTTTGTACGCATTTGCTCGGGCAATTTTAGGCGTGGTATGAAGCTTAAACACGTTCGCTCAGGAAAATTAATGACAATTTCAAACCCAGTTATGTTTATGGCTAACAATCGTTCTTTAACTGACGAAGCCCACGCTGGAGATATCATTGGCATTCCAAATCATGGTCAATTACGCCTCGGTGATAGCCTGACCGAAGGAGAGAATTTAACTTTTATTGGTTTACCCTCATTTGCCCCAGAAGTGCTTCAATCAGTGCGCTCACTTGATCCTCTAAAGTCGAAACATTTAGAAAAAGCCCTTACACAATTTGCAGAGGAAGGAATGAGTAAAATATTTAAATCAATAATAGGAAATAATTGGATAATTGGAGTCGTGGGACCTCTTCAATTCGACGTTTTGAAGAGCCGGATTAAAGACGAATACGATTTGTCTGTTAAATTCGAAACCACAATGTTCAGTTCAGCCCGATGGGTAACTGGAAAGCCAGACGACGTTAGTGATTTTATCAATAAAAATAAAAGCCATATTGCCTTTGATCATGAGCATGATCCCGTCTTCATGACAAGACTTCAATGGGATATAGATCGAGTAAAGAGAGATTTTCCAAAAATCTCATTAAACGACACAAAAGAAATTCAAATATAAAGCATAAATTCAGTTAACAAATGCCTTTTCAATTACATAATGTCCGGGATTCGAATTAGATCCTTCAATCATTCCAAGACTTTCACATATTCTCTTATGATCGAAGAGCATTTCAATACCTCCACAAATCATAACTCGATCTGTTTCCAAATTAAGTGCCATCCCAGTTTGCTCTTCGAATCGGTTGTCTGCAAGCCAATTTGTAATTCTTCCAACAAGTGGGCTTGTCTCTCGAGTTGTAGTTAGAATAATAGAAAGTTTACCGGATATCACTTCCGCCAAAAGTTCATTCTCCTTAGTCTGGCGCAAGATACTTTTTGCATAGAGATGCTCTTCATTATAGCGACATGTTTGTGTAACCACGACACTACCAAACTTTTCATAAGTTTCGGGGTCTCTAATAATACTGGCGAATGGTGCAATTCCAGTACCAGTAGAAAACAAAATTAACCTTTTTCCTGGCAATAAAGCGTCCAAAACAAGGGTGCCGACAGGTTTTGGCTTTAAAAGAACTTTATCGTTTATTTTGATTTTTTGTAGCCGAGAGGTCAGTGGTCCATCGTCAACTTTAATAGAGTAAAACTCTAATTTCTCGTCCCAACTAGGTGAAGCTATTGAGTAGGCCCGAAGAATTGGTCGCGCACCATTTTCTAATCCAACCATACCAAATTCTCCCGATCTAAATCGGAATGTTGGAGGCCTTTCTAAAACAAACGAAAAAGTTTTCCGGGTCCAATGCTTTACTGAAAGTACTTTTAATTCTTCTAGTCCCGAGTAACCGGCTTTAGTAAGTTTCATTTGAGGATCTCAAAACATTTTTAACATTAATTCACTATTTTAAAAAGAACTTATACAAAATACAGCTCATTGACCACACTATAATTTTTATGTAAACACAGAACATCTGTGATAAAAAATAAAATATATAACAAAAAACACGCCTTTAACGAATTAGATAAGAATATGGCATCATTTAAAGATCTCAACTTAGATCAAAAGGTTCTGCAGGCGATAAATGACACTGGTTATGTAACTCCAACTCCAATTCAGGAAAAAGCAATACCAGAAG
>MDTB01161309.1_pt1 | contig 16628 bp, 14 predicted proteins | sample 811161 | NCBI WGS metagenome assembly MDTB01 (sample SAMN05326650, study PRJNA326480) | marine metagenome | isolation source: seawater | place: Mediterranean Sea | collected 2009
AATCGCGGCGCCATTCCCTTCAAGGATCAGGTGCTGGCGGTTAATCACGCGCATATGCTGGACCTGGTGCAATCCATACTCGGTAGTTCTCAATTCGAGGTGCCCGGACTGGCACCCAGTTCCACAGTTATTCCGGCAGAAAATCTGCGCCTGATCATGTTGGAGAACGTGCTGCGTCTCTACAACGCAGAGAGCTCAACCTCCACTTCCCTATTTCAGCACTGGCTTGCGGCCAGTGCCCAGGGCGTCAGCGTAATGAGCTATGCGGGGCATGAATTGCAGGTGGATGCGCTGACGCGCAACGGCAGATTGCCTTACCTGATGGATACGCCCAGCACCAAAGACAAGGAAGATTTGACCACGGACGCAGAGGCGCTTATCGCCGGGGGTGTCTGCACTGCCTCGGAGTACGCACAGATTCGAAATTCTTCCCTGATGGCCTTTGGCGTGGTGTCCCAGTACTTAATGGACAGGGGCATGGTGCTGGTGGATACCAAGACTGAGCATGGTGTTAATGATGCCGGGAAAATCGTCGCCGCCGATGAGCTCTATACCATGGATTCCTCGCGCTTCTGGCGGCTGGACGATAGCGGAAAACTGCTGACCCGTGACGGTAGACCGGTATCGTTCTCCAAGGAGTTCGCACGCGGCATGGTCACCGAGAAAAACCAGCAGTTTACGGCTGAGCAGGCCAGCGCCATCGCGGAGCGCTACATTCAGGGTCTGCAGCATCTGACAGGGGGCGAATTCAGCCCCGACCTCAGGCCGCGGGACGAGCGCATTGTTGAATCGACCAATTTGATCCTCGATTATTTGCTGTAATTGCCTTTAGCTGTTCTATTTTAATAAGCGAAAATTTTGAACTCACTGAACTAGATTTGATTCGGCGCAGACAGGATTCTGCTCGCCGGTAAGCTTGGAGTCACACATGCTACGTTTTACTTCATTGGCCGCCTTATCTGTTTCCCTCGGCGTGCTCACAGCCTGCTCTCCCCAGGAAGTTGGGATGGATTCCTCAATGGGGATCGATATCTCGCTTGCGGACTATCAGCGTGCGGAACAATTTCTCTCAGGTAACGCCAACCCCCTGGTCACCGGCCGAATCCTGAGACAGTACTGGCAGAAAAACGATCGCCTAGTGTATCAAAAATCTATCGAGAACGGTTATGAAACCCTGATTGCTGACCTGGTCACTGGCAGTAAGACAACCCTGTTTGATGCCATCAACCTGGCTAATGCTATTGGTGAGATTACAGGTGAAGCACCGGACAGCCGCGAGCTGGAATTGCGGGACATCGAGGTTAATGCGGCGCTGAATAATATTCGCTTTCGCTTTGACGGTGAGGATTACAGTCTGGATACCGCCAGCTTTAATCTGCAGCAGCTCCAGGAAGACCCGGCGCATGAATACCTGTCGCCCGACGGGTCCCGCGCGGCCTTTATTCGCGACCATAATCTCTGGTTGCGCGACACGTTAAGTAACGACGTTACCCAGCTTACCTTTGATGGTCAGGAAGATTATGGCTATGCGACAAACAACGCGGGATGGCTGCGTGATGACGGTCCGGTGCTGCTGTGGTCACCGGATTCCCAAAAAATTGCGACTTTCCGTCATGATGGCCGCAACGTCGGTGAGATGTATCTGGTGACCACTGAGGTAGGGCATTCAGAGCTTGATGCCTGGAAATATCCGCTGCCGGGCGATGATTATATTTTCATGATTGAGCGCGTTGTTATTCATCTGGATGAACAGCCGCGTCTCGTGCAATTAAATATGCCACCTGACTCGCATCGTTCAACAACCGCTGATCATATTGCCGGCAGAGGTGGCAGATTTCTGGATGTAGAATGGAGTGCGGACAGTGACATGCTGGCCTTCGTCTCTTCAAGTCGAGATCATAAGTCGGCGACTCTGCGGCTTGCGGATCCGGAAACCGGCGAGGTCAGGACCGTGCTCAACGAAACCGTTGCCACCTACTATGAAGGCGGGTATCGGGACGCAAACTGGCGTGTGCTACACGATCGCAATGAATTTATCTGGTTCTCGGAGCGGGACAACTGGGGCCACCTGTATCTGCACGACCTGGAAACCGGGCAGCTCAAACGCCAGCTTACCCAGGGCAGCTGGCCGGTACTTGAGGTGCTCCAGGTCGATGCGGCAGCGGGTATGGTCTACTTTACCGCAGCCGGTAAAGAGGGCGGCGATCCTTACTATCATTATCTCTATCGCCTCAGCCTCGACGGCGGTGAGCCGGAATTACTTACACCGGAGCCGGCTCACCATGAGGTAAATTGGTCTGATTCTGCCGAGTATTTTGTGGATACCTATTCCACGCCAGACACACCGCCAGTTGCCGTGGTCAGAAATACCGGCGGAGAAATCATCCTGCCACTGGAAGAAGCAGACAGCAGTGCACTGGTGGATGCTGGCTGGGTGGCCCCTGAAGCATTCGTGGTGAAAGCGCGCGATCAGCTCACGGATTTGTATGGCTTGCTATACAGACCCAGTAATTTTGATCCTGCGCGGTCTTACCCGGTGCTGAATTATCTCTATCCTGGCCCTCAATCCGGCAGTGTCGGATCTCGTTCTTTTCAGCCTGCGCGGCGGGACAAGCAGGCGGTGGCTGAATTGGGGTTCATCGTGGTGGAAGTTGATGCCATGGGGACGCCGGGTCGTTCCAAGTCTTTCCATGATGTGTACTACGGCAATATGGGGGATAACGGACTGCCTGACCAGATAACCACGATTCGCCAGCTGGCCGCCGAGCGGCCATGGATGGATCTGGATCGAGTGGGCATCTGGGGGCACTCCGGTGGCGGCTTTGCCTCTACGGGCGCGGTCCTGCGCTATCCTGAGTTCTATAAAGTGGCCGTTTCCGGCGCCGGCAATCACGACAATCGTAACTATGAGGATGACTGGGGCGAGAAATGGCAGGGCTTGCTGGAAACTTTCCCCGAGAGCGATCCAGTTGCCGAAGGTGAGGACGATGGAAACAGCGCGCCGCGCACCAACTACGAAAACCAGGCTAACCAGCTGTTGGCGGAGAATCTGCAGGGCAAACTGCTGCTGGCCCACGGCATGCTGGATGACAATGTGCATCCCAGCAACACCCTGCTGGTAGTGCAAGCACTGATCGAGGCAGAGAAAGACTTCGATCTGGTGGTGTTTCCCGAGGCCCGGCACGGCTTCGGCAATGGTCGCTATTTTATGAAGAAGCGCTGGGACTATTTCGTTGAACACCTGCTAGGGGTTGAACCCGCGGCGGATTTCCGCTTCGGCGACAACGTGAACTAGGCACGGTTGCAATCAAGGAAACGGCTGCATTAAGCTGGTGTCCACTCTTGATCTACTATTTAACCATCTGATGTACAAAGGAATTGGGGTAAAAATGCACAAAAATACGCATATCACTACAAAGGTTTTTACCGGCGTGGCCGTCAGCGGCTTGCTTCTCACCCAGGCCTTTGCTGCAGAGAACTATACCCCACCTCGCACGGATTGGGGTGTGCCTGATTTGCAGGGAATATGGAACTACGAGAACCGTACCAGCCTGGAACGGCCCGATCTCTATGAAGGCGCGCTGGAAATCGATGAGGCCACCATGCTGGCAAAGATGGTATCGACGCCTGATTATATCGCGGCCCTCGAAGCGACCGGTGCGGAAGCCCCGGGGCCGGACAACGTCGGTGGCTACAATGGATTCTGGATTACGCCTGGCAATGCCCTGGCCAGCATGAATGGTATGTATCGCACCTCTCTTATCGTTCAGCCGACAGACGGCAATATTCCCTGGCGCGAGGAAGCGGCTGCGGTGCGGCGGCAGCAGCGCTATGAGCTGCCAATGGGGCGCGCCGAGAGTGATGGTCCAGAGGGGCGGACTCTGTCGGACCGCTGCCTGGTGAGCTTTGCCTCCACGGCGCCATTTATGAGCAGTTTGTATAACAACAACATGCAGATTGTGCAGTCGCCCACTCACGTGATGCTGTTGGCGGAGATGGTGCACAACGCCCGCATTGTGCGGATTGATCAGGACTTCCGCGACCTGCCCTATGAGCAGTGGCTGGGGGACTCCATTGGATACTATGAGGGCGATACTCTCCTGGTTGAGACCCGAAACTTCCATCCCTGGCAGGTGGGCAAAGAGCGCCTGACCTCTACCAGCATGAAGCTGACGGAACGCTTTAATCGCGTCGAAGATGGCAAGCTACATTATTCCTTCACCATCGAGGATCCCGAGCTTTATTCCAAACCCTGGACCGCGGAGTTCCCTATGTATAGCGGTGAAAGTCTCTACGAATACGCCTGCCACGAGGGGAACTACTCCATGCGTGCAATCCTGGCGGGTGCGCGCACCGAGGAAGTGAATCCTTCCAGCGCGCCACAATAGTTACAAGTATCTCGCGCAGATTAATAGCGCCACACGTTACTAAAAAGCACCAGGCAATAATATAAAGGCCGGCCGAGTGATTGACCTTTGCGATGGTTAAACACTCCCTGGGACTCTGAATACCGGGGCAGAGCAGCATCATGACTGAGATTGAACAAGCACTAGCGGCCTTTGCTGATTTTATGTGGGGCCCGCAGCTAGTTTTGCTGCTGGTGGGCGGAGGCTTGTTCTTTACCTTTCATTCCAGGTTGGCTCACTTTAAATACCTCAAGCACAGCTTTGATCTGCTGCGCGGCAGATACAGCGCCGACGGCGGCAAGGGCGAGGTCGCTGGCGATATCAGTCACTTTCGTGCCCTGGCTACCGCGTTGGCTGGCACTATCGGGGTAGGTAATATCACCGGCGTAGCGGTTGCGATTACCGTAGGTGGACCAGGTGCCGTGTTCTGGATGTGGGTGACTGCGTTGGTGGGTATCTCAACCAAATTCTATACCGCATCCCTGGCAATCATGTATCGCGGCTACGATGACGCGGGCAAGCTGCAGGGTGGCCCCATGTATGTCATCCGAGAGGGGCTTGGCAAGCGCTGGCTGCCGTTGGCTTATCTGTTTGCGGTGGCAGGCATGTTTGGCACTCTCCCCGTGTTTCAGGTGAATCAGCTGGTGCAGATAACCCGCGACGCCGTCGCAATCCCGGCTGGCATTGTCAGTGCCGACAGCCATTTCACCTTCGATTTGATCATGGGTATCGTGCTGTCAATCTTTTTGTTTGCAGTTGCCGTGGGTAAGGTTAAACGCGTGTCCGCAGTAGCTGGCAGTATGGTTCCCGCCATGGTGCTGTTCTACTTCCTTATCACCGGTTATCTCTTGCTGTCACATATCACCGAGTTACCGGCCATGCTGGCGCTGATCGTGACCGATGCCTTTAGCGACGAGGCGGTTTCGGGCGGTGTGCTGGGTGCGGTAATACTGATCGGTGTGCAGCGCGGTGTATTTTCCAATGAAGCGGGCCTCGGCACTGAGTCCCTGGCCCACGGTGCGGCCAAGACCAACGAGCCTGCGCGGGAAGGATTGGTGGCAATGGTTGGGCCTATCATCGATACCTTGCTCGTGTGTACCTGCACCGCGCTGGCGATTTTGGTCACCGGCGTGTGGGAGGGGGATGCCATCGGTGTCACCCTGACTTCCCAGGCCTATGATCAGGTGTTCCCCGGGCTGGGTTCCTATTTGATGCTGATCATGGTGTTTGTGCTGAGTACCACCACGGTGCTGACTTACTCCTACTATGGCGGCAAGTGCATGGCCTTTATTTTTGGCACCAGAGCGGAAAGATATTATCTTGGCATCTATATGGCGTTGATCACGGTGGGTGCGGTCGCATCACTGGACGCGGTGATCAGTTTGTTTGATGGTGCCTATGCCACCATGGCAATTCCCACTATGCTTTCAACTTTTGTACTTGCGCCAAAAGTGCGGGAGGTGGCGAAAGACTACTTTCGACGTCTGGATGCCGGCGAGTTCAAGCATGAGCTGCAAGCATCCGACTCTACAAGCGAGAAACGGGCGGAGACCTGACATGTATCGAATTGTATTATTTACAGCAGCCCTATTGTTTAGCACCCATCTGGCCGCACAGCTGGAAGAGGCGGCTGTTGCCGATGTGTTGGACCGTTATCACCAGGCTGCAGCAAGCGCTGACTGGGACACCTATTTTGATCTGTTAAGTGAAGATGCCGTATTCCTCGGCACCGACGTGTCAGAACGCTGGCCCAAAGCGGTGTTTCGAGAATATGCCGGTGGGCGTAGCAGCGGCTGGACCTATACACCTCGAGAGCGCCACATTAACCTGACTCCGGATGGCAACTCGGCCTGGTTTGACGAGGTGTTGGATAGCCAGAACTATGGTACTAGCCGCGGCACCGGTGTGCTGATAAAGACCGGGTCTGGCTGGCAGATTTCGCAATATCATCTGACCTTCCCAATTCCAAATGCGCTGTCCGACAAGTTTACGAATGAGATCAAGGCGTGGGAGGCTGGTCAGTAGATAGTAATTGGATTCTTTTTACAGCCTGTGAAATGGGCATCCCTGGCTTAAATTTGCCTATTCACTTTCAATCACTGTGGAAGTGGAGGCGTTCATCATATGATTGGTTGATCTTTGATTAGGGTTATAGTTGACCTGCCAGTGCTTCAAGTACACAGTTGCAGTGGAAAAGATATTAACTTTTCACAGCTTTAAATCCAGCTGCAAGTTTGTCTCGAATTTGTTCTATCGCTTTGGCTGAATATGTTGAACCAATCTCATATCCCCACACCGCGTTTGGCCAGGACTTGTCAGTTTTTATCCTTACAATATGATGTACATGCAGCTGCGGCACCATATTGCCCAATGCGGCGATATTCATTTTTTCGCCATTAAAAACCTGAAGCATCACTTGCGATAGCTCAGAAGATTCCCTCAACAAAGCCTGCTGGTTGGCTTCATCTAGCTCATGAATCTCACGAATCCCATTTATCCTTGGCACGAGAATGCACCAGGGAAAATCTTTGTTATTCATTAGCAATAGTCGGCTGAGATCGAGATCAGAGAGCAAGATGCAGTCCTCGGCGAGTTGATGATGGAGTTCGAAGATGGGCAAATTAATTCTCCGTGAATGGCATGGGGTAATAATGCCACACACGGAACGCTTGGAAACGCTTTCCGTTTGAACCTGAGCTAAATGTATGGGAGAGAATGGTGGAAAGAGAAGCGAAGCTTGCGGAGAGAGGATTGCACCATTCCTTTCTCTTCATAAGTTTTTTAGTACTCGAGTCCTTGCTCGAGTCAAAAACGCCGGCTAACGGTTAAGCGCGCATTTAACGGTCGCCCTACAGTAGTCTGGTGCGTGCTGTGCGAATTAGGGAAATACAGGTCGTCCGTCATGTTCTCGATGTTGACCTGCACCCGGAAGTCGGGCGAGATGTCATAGAACGCTGCGGCATCTATGCGGGTGTAGCTCGGCAAGAAGGCTGTGTTACTGTTATTGATGAAACTGTCGTCCTGGTGGGTAAGTCCGAGACCGAGTCCGAGACTGTGAGATACCTGGTAGGTGTTCCACAGTGATAGCATCTGTTCTGGCAATTCCCGTGGTTGCAGGCCAGTTGGTCCGGAGCGGTTCACCTGTTCGCCTTCGAGTTGGCTATAGCCCGCTGCGATGTGCCAGCTTTCAGTTACTTGGCCCTGCAGCTGCGCTTCGAATCCGGTGATTTCGGAGTCGATCACATCCAGTGTCTCTGGGTTGTTATCGGCGATCTGCGGTGAGCTCTGCTCAATCTCGAACACCGCTGCGGTAAGACTGAGACCGGGGCGCAGGTCCCATTTGATGCCGCCCTCCAGATTGGTGAAAGTATTGGGATCCAGCTGGTTATTGTTGCCGTTGATATTCGCAAACTGTTCGCCGCTGCGGGGCAGGAAAGATTCACTGTAACTGGCGTATAGTGAGATGTTTTCCATGGGCTTGAACACCAGTCCGCCGCGGGGAGTCACCTTATCGTCCTTGCGGTTGCGGGATTCATTTGCCACGACATTGAAGACCTTGATGTCGAAACTGTCGTAGCGCGCGCCAACGATGAAGTCCAGTTTCTCGGAGATTGCGATCTCATCCTGCACATAAAGTGAGCGTACATCGATACCAACCCGGGTATCGTCATTAAGATCGGTGGTGTAGCTGTTGCTGGTAGCCAGACCGCTGGCATTGGTGCCAACACCACCGCTTAGAGCCAGGGGTCGAGTGATGGCAAAAGTTTCGTTGTCGTCCGCAGTCGTATTCCAGAAGGCGTTAAACCGGTCCTGGTTCGAAGCAGTATCGATGATTTCACCGCCGGCAATAATGGTGTGATTGATCGCGCCAGTCTCTGGCTGCCAGATGATGTTGCCAGAAAGGATCAGATTGTCACGCTGAGTAGTGTCGATATAGCCATCGAGCGTTGCCTCGAGAGGTGTTGCCAGCTGATCGTATGTAGAGACATAAAAGTTTTCATACAGCTTGTCATAGTCGCCATAAAACGCACTGAAGTTGCCTTTCAGGTTTTCGTAGAACTCATGCTGCAGAGCGGCGCGGAATAAATGAGCCTTAAGTTCATTGTTATTCAGATCTGGGTCACCAAAGACGATTTCCTGGAAGGCCTCCACCGGTCGCCCGTCCGCACCGGTCGGGATGCCTCTGTCGATAAAGCGCTGGTGATCCAAATATTCGTAAGTCAGGTCGAGTGTGGTGCCAGGCCTGAGTTCAAGTTTGGCAGTTGGGTTGATGCCAACGCGGTCACCATCAAAGAAGTCTCGGTGATTGCTCAGGTTTTCGTAGAAAGCATTGATGCGGAACGCAGAGGTGTCGCCCGTGTCGAAGTTGCTGTCTACCTGGACAGACACTTCACCGAATGAATTTGCGCCGGCCTGAAAATTTGTGAATCTCTCGCCGAGCACGCCTTTCTTCGTGACGCGATTGAGAATGCCGCCGGTGCCGCCACGGCCAAATAGCAGGGCATTTGGGCCGCGCAGGATTTCCACCTGTTCCAGGTTATAGAGCGGGCGATAGTACTGAACATCATCCCGGGCGCCATCGATGAAGAAATCGGCGGTAGAGCGCACACCTCTGAACACGATGGAGTCACGGTGACCTTCCCCCTGAGAGTTATTCACGCCGGGGGTATAATTGATGATGTCGCCAATGGTGGTGAAGCCCTGCTGCGCGATCTGCTCGGCGCTTACTATGGAAAGACTCTGGGGGACATCAATGATTGGCGTAGGGGTTCGAAGCGCGTTCACCTGATCGTTAAAGAGATACCGCGAGTGGACTACGATTTCCTCAATCAGATTTCCATTAGCGGGCTGTGCGACTGCGTGTGGGCTCAATACCGCCAGCAAAAGTGAGGCGGCGGCGAAGAGGGCGGAAAGCGAACGTGTCATGCTGCTTGGTACTCTTAAAATCCAATGCCAGTATGTTAGTTTAAATATAAATGAGAATCAATATCATTTAGATTCAAGATATAGATTGAGCTAATAACTTGGCGCGGCTGCTGCCAAGATTGTGTCGCGGTGGATCTGTGGATTAGGGTGCTGTTTGCGATGCTGCGCAAAGTAGCGTTTCGCGCAAGGAAGGAGCTGGGGCAGGTCGCCAGCTTAGCCGGCTATGTAGCCCGCATTATGGAGTTTGCCTAAGCCGCCTTGCGCGCAATATCCTGAATGCGGGCCACCATGGCTCGCAAGCCATTGCCGCGAGTCGCGGACAGGTGGTTCATCAATTCCAGTTCTTCGAAGTATCCCTCGATATCGAAGTCGAGGATTTCTTGCGGGGTCTTGTTGTTGAAGGCAGCCAGGATAACGCAGAGCAGGCCTTTGACTATGAAGGCGTCGCTGTCCACTGCCAGCTGCACCCTGTCACCTCCCATCTGCTCGTCGATCCACACCTGGCTCTGGCAGCCGCGCACGAGTCTGTCTTCGGTGCGTTTATCTTCAGGCAGTGCCGGCAGGTCTTTGCCGAGATCGATGATGTACTTGTAGCGCTCTTCCCAGCTGTCAACGAATCCGAGGGTATCCTTGATATCGTCGCTGCTGATGCTATGGCCGAATGGGTTGTTGCTCATGCTGCTTCTGCGTGATGGTCAAAGACGGCTCGTGCCAGTCTAAAGAGGATATGTTGGGTCGGGGAGTATAAACGAAAAGTATATCCGATAACCTGCTGGCCTCAGAAGAACATGCCAGTCTCGAGCTGGGCCTCTTCAGACATCATTTCGCGACTCCAGGGTGGGTCCAGCACCAGGTCGACCTTGACGGCCTTCACATTGGGAACTCTGGCAACCCGAACTTCGACATCGCTCACCAGCACGGGGCCCATGCCGCATCCGGGCGCGGTCAGGGTCATGTCGATGTCGACACGGCCGGCGTCCTGATCGATGTCCATCTTGTAGATCAGACCGAGGTTTACCAGGTCCACTGGTATCTCCGGGTCATAAACAGTATGCAGGGCTTCCCAGACCTGTAGCTCATCGATCTTGCCGTCTGGGCGCGGTTCGAACCCCAGCTTGATGGGTTCGAGACCCAGGGCATCCGCGTCGGTGCCATCTACCCGAATCATATTGCCGTGGTGAATTACTGTGTAGCTGCCACCCAGGGACTGTACCAGGGTGACGAAGGTAGCGGCGGGAATGGTAACGGGGTCACCCACGGGCACAAGACGCCCCGGGCAATCCCGGGTAGTGGTGAGAATCGTGCGTTCTTTGCTGGTCATATCAGGCTGCTTTCTATGTGCTCTGGCTCAGGATGCCGCGATATCGAAACTTTCACCGCAGCCACAGGCAACGCTGACGTTGGGATTGTTGAACTGCAGGTTGCGATTGACGCCCTGCTGCACCATGTCCAATTCAGTGCCGCGCAGGTAGGGCAGGGAGCCGGAATCGACAAACAGTTTGAGCTCGTTAGCTGCGGTGATGGTGACATCACCCGCTTCAGGCGCATCCACTTCTTCCATGACATACATGAAACCAGTGCAACCACTTTCCTTCACGCTAAGGCGCACTGCGGATTTGCCCTTGAGTTGGACCTGCTTCAACAAATGGGCAGCGGCAGGCTCAGTAACAGAGACTGCGGTTTTAGCGTCTTTTTCTACGTCGAATATTTCTACACTCATAACCTTGTTCCAATCAATTCATCCCGTATGCTGATGCGGGATGATTCGGTCTAAGCAAATAATTCCTGTACTTTTCGCAGTCCGGTGAACAGTGCTTCCACATCAGCCATGGTGTTGTAGAGGCTGAATGATGCCCGCGCCGAGCCAGGGATGTCGAATCGAGACATCAGTGGTTGAGCGCAGTGATGTCCGGTACGAATCGCGATGCCTTGCTGATCGAGCAGGGTACCCAGGTCTTCCGGGTGGGTGCCTTCCAGCAAGAAGCTGAACACACCGATGCGATTAGTATCAGGTCCAAGCCGTCGCAGGCCGGGAATTTCCTGTGCCAGCTCATCGCAGTGGGCGAGCAGTTGCGCTTCGTGGGCGGCTGCCGCATCGCGGTCCAGACTTTGTACCCATTTCACCGCAGCACCGAGTCCAATCACTCCTGCTATATGTGGGGTGCCTGCCTCGAATTTAAATGGAATGGTATTGAATGTGGTGCCATCGAAGCTGACGCGATCGATCATCTCGCCGCCGCCAAAGAAAGGCGGCATGGCTTCCAGCAATTTGCGTCGACCCCACAGTGCGCCAACGCCGGTTGGTCCAAATAGTTTGTGTCCGGAAAAGGCATAAAAATCGCAACCAAGATCAATCACATCAAGCGGCCAATGGGCTACTGCCTGTGCCCCATCAACCATGCAGAGTGCACCCGCGGCTTTTGCCTTGGCGACCATCTCTTTCACTGGGTTGACCGTGCCAAGGGCATTGGAGACGTGATTGACGGCGACCATTTTTACGCGCTCGTCGAGCAACTCGTCATAAGCAGCCTGGTCGATGACTCCCTCATCGCTAACCGGTATTGCCACGACCTCGGCACCGCGCTCGGCGCAAACCAGCTGCCAGGGCACGATGTCGGAATGATGTTCCAGGGTAGAGACCAGTACTCGATCACCGGCATTGAGGTTACTTCGTCCCCAACTATAAGCCACCAGATTCACGGCCTCAGTGACGCCGCGCACCCAGATGACCTGGGCCGGGTCAGGGCTGCCAAGAAAATCCGCGACGAGTTGCCGGCTCGCCTCGAAAGCGCTGGTGGCACGGCTGCTCAAGGCATGGGCGGCGCGATGCACATTGGCGTTGTCACACTGGTAGTAGTGTGTGATGGCATCGATGACGGCCTTGGGCTTTTGAGTAGTCGCCGCGCTGTCGAGGTAAATCAGCGGGCGGCCGTTAACTTCCTGCTGCAGGGCAGGGAACTGTGCACGCACTGATTCGACGTCAAAATCCATTGTTGATTCCTGCTCGATGGCCGCCGTTGAACTCATATTAAGCGCCGATGTGCCTGGTGAGATTGCTGCCTTGTTCTGATGCCGATTCCGATGTGGCACCAAAGTAGTCGGCCAGCAGTGGCTTGAGATAGTCGCGCAGCGCATCTAGCGCCTGGGTTTCTACCAGGGCATTAATAAAACCATAGCTCAATAGCACCAGGGCTTCGTCTTCTGGAATGCCGCGAGTACGCAGGTAGTGCAGCATGGCGTCGTCCAATTGGGCGATAGTTGCACCATGGGCACACTGCACGTCATCAGCATAGATTTCCAGTTCCGGCTTGGTGTTAACCTCGGCTGTAGCGTTGGTCAGCAGGTTTTTATTGCTGAGTTGGGCGTGAGTCTTCTGGGCATCTGGATGAATGTGGATACGGCCGTTAAATACCGCCCTGGCCTTGTCGCCAATGATGCCGCGGAAAGTTTCATCGGTGGTGCAGTGCGGTACCGCATGTTCGATGCAGGTGTGATAGTCGATATGCTCATTGCCACGCAGCAGGTAAATACCATCGAGCTGGCAGTGTGCGCCTGTGCCTTCGTGATTAATCACGATGTCGATACGTTTTAGCTTGCCCCCGAGGGCCAGGTGGAAACTTTCCAGAGTCGCATCGCGGTCGAGTCGCACATGCAGGCCACCGATATGAAGCGCCTCAGGGCTCTCCAGATGCAAGCGGCTATGATTAAGTTTGGCACCCGGGCCTAGCACGAGTTCGCTAACCCCATTGGTGAAAGCATTATTTCTGCCGCTAAAGTGTTCGACGAGGCTTGCTTCACTGTGGGTTTCAGCCAGCACGAGGAGCCGCTGATTGCTAATGAAGGTGCTTTCGGCGCGACTATTGTGCCAAATCAGTTGTACTGGATGTTGCGCCTTGCTGTTGGCGCGAACTCTTAAGAAGACACCATCACTGAGCGCCGCATCGTTAAGCATGGCGAACAGGTGTTTTGTGCCGGGCACTGTGGTTCCCAGGTGTTCGCCTATCAATGCCGACTGCTCGGCGTTGGCTTCAGAGAAGCGGACGACTTCAATTGCCGCGTCTGCAACCAGAGTCGATAAATCTTCACGCCAATGTCCGTTGACGAACACCAGGCGGCTGCCGGACAGTTCAGGAAGATCCAGGCCCAGTTCTGCGGCACTGGCGTCACTGACCGGTGCTGCAGTGAAATCCTGCTGCAGGGGATACAGGCTGGTGTACTTCCAATCCTCAGTTTTGCGGGTTGGCATGCTGCCATTGTCCCAGGCTGCGCGACCCGTAAGCCGGCGCGCCTGCAGCCAGTCAGGCACTGCGGTCTCTATATTGAGCTGAGGCGTTAGCAGATCAGTCATCAGGCCACCTCGACCTCTAGCCAGCCATACCCTTTTTCTTCCAGCTCAAGGGCCAGAGACTTGTCGCCGGATTTGACGATACGGCCATCTGCAAGCACGTGCACATAGTCGGGTTCAATATAGTCGAGCAGGCGCTGATAGTGAGTCACCAGCAAGAAGGCGCGATCTTCGGCGCGCATGGTGTTGACGCCCTTGGCGACTACCTGCAGCGCGTCGATATCAAGGCCACTGTCAGTCTCATCGAGGATGCACAGCTTGGGCTCCAGCAGCATCATCTGCATGAGCTCGTTGCGCTTCTTTTCTCCGCCCGAGAAACCTTCGTTTACGCCACGTTTCAGGAACGCCTGGTCCAGATCAACGGCGATGCAGGCTTCCCTGGCCTTGCGCATGAAGCTGACGGTGTCAAAGGCTTCTTCGTCACGGCTTTCGCGCACGGCATCCACAGCTGCCTTCAGGAATTCCATGTTGCTGACCCCAGGAATTTCCACCGGGTACTGAAAAGCCAGGAAAAGACCCAGGTGGGCGCGCTCTTCAGTTTCCATCTCAAAAATATCTTTGCCCATGAACTCGACGCTGCCGCCGGTTATTTCATAGCCGGGACGACCAGACAGCACGTGACCCAGCGTGCTCTTGCCAGAGCCGTTTGGTCCCATGATGGCATGAACTTCGCCGGCATTAATTTCCAGGCTGAGTCCCTTGAGAATAGTCTTGCCGTCGACTTCGGCGTGCAAGTCTTTAATACTGAGCATGTCGTCAGTCTCCTGATCGAATTAATCTGTAAAATGGTTGGTAGTGGGTGTAACTTTTAAGCGCTAAAGCGACTGGCTGATTTAGCCTACAGAGCCCTCAAGACTCACTTCCAGCAGTTTGCCAGCCTCTACCGCAAACTCCATGGGCAGCTCTTTGAAGACTTCTTTACAAAATCCGTTAACGATCATGGAAACTGCTTTCTCCGGATCGAGTCCGCGCTGCTGACACAGGTAGAGCTGGTCATCGCTCACTTTTGAAGTGGTGGCTTCATGCTCAACGATACCAGTTGGGTTCTTGCTTTCTATATAGGGGAAGGTGTGCGCCGCACACTTGTCGCCAATCAACAGGGAATCACATTGGGTATAGTTGCGTGCGCCCTTGGCGGCAGGACCAACTCGGACCAATCCGCGATAAGCGTTACTGCTCTTGCCTGCCGAAATACCCTTGGAAATAATCGTCGAGCGGGTGTTCTTGCCCAGGTGGATCATCTTGGTGCCAGTATCTGCCTGCTGCATGTTGTTGGTCAGAGCCACGGAATAGAATTCGCCAACACTGTTGTCGCCACGCAGAATGCAGCTCGGATATTTCCAAGTTACGGCGGAGCCGGTTTCCACCTGGGTCCAGGAGATCTTCGCGTTGGTGTGGGCCAGGCCGCGCTTGGTGACGAAGTTGTAAATGCCGCCTTTGCCCTCGGCATCACCGGGATACCAGTTCTGCACGGTTGAATATTTGATTTCGGCATCGTCCATTGCCACCAGTTCCACCACAGCGGCGTGGAGCTGATTCTCGTCACGCATGGGCGCAGTGCAGCCCTCGAGGTAGCTGACGTGGCTGCCTTCATCGGCAACGATGAGTGTCCGCTCAAATTGGCCAGTGTTGGCCTCGTTGATACGGAAATAAGTAGATAACTCCATAGGGCAGCGAACGCCCTTGGGAATGTAGACAAAGGAACCATCACTAAACACAGCACTGTTTAATGCTGCATAAAAGTTGTCTTTGCGTGGCACCACGCTGCCCAGGTATTTGCGTACCAGATCCGGGTATGCGTGGACGGCTTCAGAGATAGAGCAGAACAAAACGCCTGCCTCTGCCAGCTTCTCGCGGAAGGTAGTCGCGACAGAAACGGAATCGAACACCACATCCACAGCGACGCCAGCTAGTACTTCTTGTTCGTGCAGGGGAATTCCCAGTTTTTCGTAGGTTGCCAGCAGCTCAGGGTCAACTTCGTCCAGGCTCTGGGGTCGGTCTTCCATGCTCTTGGGCTGGGAATAATAAGAGATATCCTGGAAATTAATCTCGGGGTAATGGACATGAGCCCATTCAGGCACGTCCATTTCGCGCCAGACGCGGAACGCCTCAAGCCGCCATTCCAACATCCACTCCGGCTCGTTTTTCTTGGCGGAAATGAAGCGTACGGTGTCTTCGTTCAGGCCAGGAGGCAGGGTATCGGACTCGATTTCGGTGGTGAAACCGGCTGCGTAGTCCTTGGCGATAGCTTTGTCGATCTGTTCTTGGGACATGTCTGTTCCAGGCTGGTATTTGGTCAAGTTACCGAATTATTGTGCGTCGGCAACCAGTGTCAGGGGGACGGACTCCTGCTCGATATGTGCTGTGAGTCGTGAATCCTGAGTTTCGGAAATTTCCTTGATCTCGCGTCGGCGCATCAAGTCCTGCAATGAGATGTCGCCAAGAAAATTGCGGATCTGATCACTGAGGTCCATCCACAGATAATGGGTCAGGCAAGTCTCGCCATTCTGACAGTCTCCGGCACCACCACAGCGGGTTGCATCGGATTTTTCGTTGACCGCTTCTATGACCTCAGCGACGCTTATTTCGGACGCTTCTCGACTCAAGTTATAGCCGCCGCCGGGGCCGCGTACACTCTTCACCAGTCCGCGCCGGCGCAAACTGCAGAATAACTGCTCAAGGTAGGAGAGGGAAATGTCCTGACGTTGGGAGATTCCGGCCAGGGGAGTTGGGCCCTGATCATGGTGAATAGCGAGGTCTAGCATGGAGGTGACGGCGTAGCGCCCCTTGGCAGTCAATCGCATAGGAAATACCTGAGTAATCTGATCGGAAATTGGGCGGCAGTTTTCCATACCTGACTATTTAAGTCAAGTATTAGCCGGTTGATGGAATTCCAGCAATATTGCTGATATTTCGAGAGTTACTCACAGCGGGCACGAGGGCTGGCAGAT
>MDTB01101168.1_pt1 | contig 16627 bp, 15 predicted proteins | sample 811161 | NCBI WGS metagenome assembly MDTB01 (sample SAMN05326650, study PRJNA326480) | marine metagenome | isolation source: seawater | place: Mediterranean Sea | collected 2009
ACGGAGAGATGGCTGAGCGGTTGAAAGCACCGGTCTTGAAAACCGGCAAAGGGGCAACTCTTTCCTGGGTTCGAATCCCAGTCTCTCCGCCATTATCTTATTTATATATGTATCTTTTATATAATGCTGTTATTTTACTTTGTTTAATAGTTTTCTCTGGAATTTGGTTATTATAAAATTTATATAAAGTATCATCATCAATATTTAAAAATTTTTCTAACTCAAGTAATTCATCATTATTTAAGTCGTTAATATATTTTTGAACAAATGTACCAATTAACTTATCCATTTCTTTAGTTCCACGATATTGCGATCTATATAACAATTTTTTTTTATATTTCTCTATTTCAGAACTCATATTTTGATTATATTAGTAATTAATGGATAATAATAATACATATAATTTTTTATTATCAGATCTTAAAAATCTCAAAGGAGTTGGTACAAAAACTTCTAATTTACTTAAAAAAAAAAAAATTCATAATATTTTTGATTTGTTATGGAAATTACCTAGAACTTTTACTGATAGGAGTATATCTACAAAAATTAAAGATCTTAAAATTGGAGAAATCCAAACAATAACTGTAGTACCATATAAATATAATTTTCCAAGAATAAGAAACTTACCTAATAAAGTTAATTGTAAAGATGAAACAGGTCAAATTGATTGTATATTTTTTAATAGCTATGAAGGTTATGTTAAAAAAATTCTTCCTTTAGAAAATGAAATAACAATAAGTGGCAAAATTGGTTTTTTTAAAAATAAATATCAAATTACTAATCCAAAATATATATCAGAGGATGCTTCAATAATAAAAGATAAACATAATTTATATTCACTCACGGAAGGTATTTCTGAAAAAGTATATAATAACATAATTAAACAAATATTAAAAAGTTTACCAAATCTTGATGAATGGCATGACTCAAAAGTCATGAATAATTTTAATAATATTTCTTGGAATAAAGCTATACTAGAATTACATAATCCAGATAACATTGGAAAATACAATTCTGACTTTTATAGAAGATTAGCTTACGATGAAATTTTATCATCTTTTTTAGTTCATTCGGATATAAGAAAAAAAATTAAAAGAATTAAAAAAAAAAGAAAAATTTTTGATTTAAAAGATCAAAATAAGATTTTATCTAATCTTGAATTTAAACTCACCTCTGATCAAAAAAAAACATTAAATGAAATTAATAATGACTTAATGTCTGGTCAAAAAATGTTTAGACTTCTTCAAGGTGATGTTGGTAGTGGTAAAACTATTGTCGCTTTATTATCTGCTTTCAATTCAGTAAAAGCTGGATTTCAAGTAGCATTTATGGCACCAACAGAAATTCTAGCTCGCCAACATTTTACTACAGCAAAAAAAATTTTTAATAACTTGAGAATGAATATTTTATCAAGTAAATCGCAATTTACTGAAAAGAAGCTTATTACTAGAGATCTATTAGATAATAAGATAGATATAATTTTTGGAACCCACTCAATATTTCAAAAAAAAATATTATTCAAAAATCTAGGTTTGATTATAATTGATGAGCAACATAAATTTGGAGTAAATCAAAGGAAAAAATTATCTGATAAAGGTGGTAATAATTGTGATGTTTTACTAATGTCTGCCACTCCTATACCTAGGACACTTACTATGACTATCTATGGAGACATGGATTTATCTATAATTAAACAAAAGCCTAGAAATAGAAAAGAAGTTAAAACATATACCAAAATAGAAAAAAAAATTGATGAGATAATACAGTTTGTAAAAAAAGAAATTAAAGATGGAAACCAAATTTTTTGGGTTTGTCCTTTAATAGATGAGTCTAAAAAACTTGATCACTCCTCAGCTATCAAAAAATATGAATTTCTTAATAAATTTTTTCCTAATCAGGTAGCTTTATTACATGGAAAAACTGACATAAATGAAAAAGAATATATTCTAAATAAATTTCTAAATAACGAATATAAAATATTAGTATCAACCACAGTTATAGAAGTTGGTATAGATTTTCCCAATGCTAATGTCATAATAATTGAAAATGCCAATAAGTTTGGACTCTCACAATTACATCAGCTCAGAGGAAGGGTTGGAAGAGGTAAGAAACAATCATCTTGTATATTAATGTTTAAATCAACATTGACAGACAATGCAAAAAAAAGATTAAAGATTTTAAAAAAAACTACTGATGGATTTGAAATATCAGAAGAAGACATGAAAATTAGAGGTTTTGGAGATATACTTGGATTCAAGCAAAGTGGTATTAAAATTTTTAAACTAGCTGATCCAATTCTAAATAATGATTTATTTGGAATTGCTGAAAAACAAATACGAGATATGGAAAAAAATAATATTGACATTAAAAAATACAAAATATTAATGAAACTTTACGACCAAGCAGATGTAATTAATGATATTATCTAACTTTTACCATTTGATGTACCCGCTGAAACAATAAACTTTGAAGCTTCTTCAAAACTCATATTTAGGTATATAACATCTTCAATTGGGAACATTAATAAAAAACCACTTGTTGGGTTTGGTGTGGTAGGAACAAATACATTAATTAATTTTTGGTTTGTTTTAGTTGCCATTTCAGTTTTATTTTCTTTTGTTGCGAATCCAACTGCCCAAACACCTTTTCTGGGATATTCTATTAATACTACACTCTTTTTATCATCTTCTTTCTTAGAAAATGTTTCAGTCATTTGAAGAATTGCAGAGTATACAGTTCTTAAAAAAGGAATTCGTTTAAATAAATCATCTATTATTTTTAAAATTTTTTTACCTAAAAATGATAAAGATAATCCACCTACAAATGTTATAAATAAAATAGATATAACAATTTCAACACCAGGTATTGAGTACGGTAAATAATTGTTTGGGTTAATATTCTCTGGAATTATCTTTGAGGACAGGCTTATTAAAAATTTACTTAGATAAAGTGTAAAACCTATTGGTATTAATACCACTACACCTGTAATGAAATAATTTCTCAAAACTAAACTTAATGATTTTTTTTTCTTTGTTTTTGACATTTATTTAAAGCTTGAATATATAACAAAAACTATTGCTATTATGAATAGTATTAATAAAATTTTGTTATTAAGGTTCATTTCGTATACTATTATCAATATTAAATTAAAATGAATAGAAGAAAATTTTTGAATTTAGCAGGTTATTGCTGTTGTAGTTTTATATTTAATTCTTGCTCTACAGCCCCTATAACTGATCGTCGTCAATTAAAGATCATACCAGAACATAAATTAAATGCACAAGCTGCAGAAATATATGAAAAAATTAAGGAAAAAGAAAAGTTAAGTAAAGACAGCAAGACTCTTAATGAAATCAAAGAAATTGGAAATAAAATGGAAAATTCTATTGCTCAATATTTTGATTTGTCAAATTTACCTGATCCCACAAATAATTTTGATTGGGAATATATTTTAATTGATAATAAAAAAATCAAAAATGCCTGGTGTATGCCTGGAGGTAAAATTGCAGTTTATACTGGAATTTTAGAAGTAACAAAAAATAAAAATGGTCTAGCGGCAGTAATGGGTCATGAGATAGCTCATGCAGTTGCAAAACATTCAGTTGAAAGAGCCAGTCGAGGAGTTTTACTTAATACAGGAACACAACTTATTGATATTTTTAGTGGTGGAAAATTATCACAAATAAATAGAACAACAGGAATGAATACTGTTGGCTTATTATCTCAGTTAGGCATTATGAATCCTTTTAACCGTAAACAAGAAAGTGAAGCAGATTATCTGGGAATGATTTTTTCATCTCTTTCAGGTTATGATATACGTGAAACAGTTAAAATTTGGGAACGAATGAAAGAACTTAATAAAGGTAAATCCCCTCCAGAATTTATGAGCACACATCCTTCTGCTGATAATAGAATAAAAAAAATAAATAATTGGACCAATGAAATAATTTTAGACTATCCTCCAATAAGTTTATCTTAAAAAATTAATAAAATTTTATACAGTTTTTTTCTTAACAACATATAAATCTAAGTCACCAAGATTAATTTTAAAATGTATCTTATTTAAAAATTTGATTTTAGTTATGGGGTAAGTAATAAAACTCAAAAAAGGAATTATAGCTGAAATTTTCTTTAAAAAATAATGTAAACTTGTTGTATGGGTATCTGTAATTGTTTCAACTACTTCCAATCCATTATCAGTCATGAATTTCTTTAAAAAAGATTTACTAAAATAAAATTTATGCATAGGCATTATCCAGTGGTAATATTTGCCTAATAATTTAGCACATAATGAATCCATATTATAAGTAGAAAATATAAATACACTATCGGAAGACATTTTTTCTCCAATTTTTTTTATATCTTCAAATGGAGTATCTAAATGTTCTATAACGTGACTCATTATTATTATATCTAGTTTTTCGATATTATTTAGATATTGGTTAATTGTTTTATTTTCGATATCTAAATTATAATTTTTTTTGGAATATTCAGCACCATGTTTTGATAATTCAATTCCCTTATAATTCTTAACTTTATTTTTTATTACAGAGCCAAGAACACCATAGTACGATCCAATTTCTAAAACATCATTAGAAATACTTAAATATTTTTGAATTTTGCTTACTGTGTTTATAAAATACTTTTTTTTAAAAACTATAGATTTTATATATTGATCGTCTACTACGTCTTGATAAAGCTCTTCAAATTTAGTATTTAATAATTCTGAAAAAATTAATTCACATTTAACACATTTTATTAAATTTGGTTTTTTGTATTGTAAACTAGTACATCTTAAATCATAATCAGCTTCTTTAGAGTCTTGATAAAAAAAATGATATTTATTATTTACATGTTTGCAGTTTGGACAAATCATTTTATTAACTTATTATAGTGGTGAGCCGTGATGGACTCGAACCATCGACCCATTCCTTAAAAGGGAATTGCTCTACCAACTGAGCTAACGGCCCACTTATATTCCTGAGAATTAAATTTGTATATATAGAAAAATTTAGATAATTCAAACATGAATTTAGAAAAAAAAGTAAAGTTATTACAACTTATTTATGTATTTGTTATGAAATTCATCGAATGTGTCATTTTTGATATTTTCTCTTATTGCATTCATTAATTCTTGATAAAAATTTATATTATGCAGAGTTAATAACATTGAGCCTAAAATTTCATTTGTATTAAACAAATGATTTAAATAATTTTTTGAATATTTGTTTAAATTTAAATTTTTACAATTAGGATCAAGTGGACTGTTATCATTTTGATACTTATTGTTTTTGATATTAATTCTTCCATCCCATGTAAATGCCAAGCCAGTTCTTCCTGATCTTGTTGGTAATACACAATCAAACATATCGATACCTCTTTTAACTGCACCAATAATATCTGACGGTGTTCCTACACCCATTAAATAATGTGGTTTATTGTTTGGTAATAATTCTTTAATATAATCTAAAACATCAAACATTTCTTTTTGGGTTTCACCAACAGCTAGTCCTCCCAAAGCATAACCATTAAAGCCTATATTAATCAATTCGTTTAATGATTTAGTTCTTAAATCATTAAATAACCCACCTTGTACAATTCCAAATAAAGCCTTATGTGGGTTATTTCCAAAAGCTTTTTTTGATCTTTTAGCCCAATAAATAGATAAATCCATTGATTTTTTTATGAGTTCATAATTATCAGATTTTTTTGGACATTCATCCATAACCATTACAATATCTGAGTTAAGACCTAACTGAATTCTAATACTTTCTTCAGGACTCAAAAAGAATTTTTTACCATCTACATGTGAATTAAATATTGCTCCTTTTTCTCTATCAATTTTATTTAATTTTGAAAGAGACATGACTTGAAAACCACCTGAGTCTGTTAAAATAGGTAGTTCACAATTCATAAAAGTGTGTAAGCCTCCTGCTTCTTTAATTCTTTCTACACCAGGCCTTATCATTAAATGATAGGTGTTAGATAATATAATTTCTGATCCAGTTTTTTTTAAATCATCTATTGTACAAGCTTTAACTGTAGCTTGTGTACCGACAGGCATGAATGCTGGTGTTTTAATATTACCTCGATGAGTTTCAATTAAACCACATCTTGCAAAATTATTAGTTTTCAAGATCTTAAAGGCAAAATTTTTTAATGCCATTCAGAAAAATTATTTTGATTTAAAACTTAAGATCTTATCTGGATCTGAAACAGCTCCATTATTGCTATCATCACCTCGTTTAATCATATCTACAAATTCCATACCTTCTAAAACTTTTCCAAAAACTGTATATTGTCTATCTAAAAAAGGCGCTGGTTTAAAACAAATAAAGAACTGACTATTAGCACTGTCAGGATCAGAGGATCTTGCCATTGATAACGTTCCTCTCTCATGAGGTGCGCTGCTGAATTCTTGTTTTAAATTTGGGAATTCTGAACCTCCCATTCCAGCTCTTCTTAAATCAAAGTCTTTTGACTCTGAATTTCCAAATTTAACATCACCTGTCTGAGCCATAAATCCATCAATAACTCTGTGAAACACAACATTATCATATTGACCACTATCCGCTAATTCTTTTATTCTCTTGGTATGATTTGGAGCAACATCATCAAATAATTGAATTTTTACATCCCCATCTTTTAATTTTAAAATCATTATATTCTCCTTTGATATTGATTGATTAGTTGTTAAAAAAAATAAAAATAACAAATTTATTAAAATTCTATTCATACTTTTCTTTTAGTGATTTAATTGTACTTTTTGTAGTAAATTTTTTTATATCTCCATTTAATTTGACAATTTCTTTTACAAATTTTGAAGAAATTATTTGGTTTTCAACATCAGACATTAAAAAAATTGTTTCTATCTTATTATTTAATTTTCTGTTCATACCTGCCAATTGAAATTCATATTCAAAATCTGAAACAGCTCTTAAACCTCTGAGAATTATGTTAGAATTATACCTTTTACACAAATCTGTAGTCAATGAACCAAAAGAAATTACTAGAACTTTTTTTTTACTGATCTTAAGATCTTTAAATAAAGCATTATTAACAATTTCTATCCTTTCATCGGAACTAAATAAATAATTTTTATTACTTACATCAGATACGGCTACGACTATTTTATCAAATAGTTTTAATGCTTTTCTAATCACATCTATATGACCATAGGTGATTGGATCAAATGTACCAGGATAAATAGCTGTTTTTAACATTATATTAAATTATCATTAATTTTTATTGCTGAAACAACTTTTTCATCACCAGATAATTTAATAATACGAACTCCTTGTGTGTTTCTTCCAGCAGATCTAATTTCTTTAACAGCAATTCTGATTACTCTGCCTTTGTTTGTTGATATCATTATTTCATCACCTTCAAAAACTGGAAATGATGATGCTATATTCCCATTTCTTGGAGAATTGATTATTCCTATAATTCCTTTTCCACCCCTATTTGTGACTCTATAATCTAGATGAGAAGTTTTTTTTCCAAATCCATTTTCACTAATTGATAATATAAATTTTTCAGAAGCTTTTAATTCAGATTTTTCATCTTTTGATTTTTTTCCATTTTTCTTTAATCTATCATTATTAATAATTGATAACGAAACAATTTGATCATTAGAAGCCAATTCTATACCTTTAATACCCTTGGAAGATCTTCCTTTAAATATTCTTAATTTTTTTGCTTCAAATCTAATACACTTACCAAATTTAGTACTTAAAATTATATCTTGATCATCTTGACAAATTTTTACACCAACGATTTTATCATTGTTATCTAACTTCATTGCAATTTTACCAGACGCATTAATTGATGAAAAATCTTCTAAACTATTTTTTCTTACTTTACCCTTAGAAGTGGCAAAAATAATTTGATAATTTTTAGAATCTGTTTCATCTTCTGGCATGGGCATTATTGAGCTAATTGCTTGATGATTCTTTAAAGGAAGAATATTAAACAATGATTTACCTTTTGATGATGATGAACCTTCAGGGATTTTCCAAGCTTTAACTTTATAAACTAGTCCTTCAGTTGAAAAAAAAAGTACTGATGTATGAGTGTTTACAGATAAGGTTTGAATAACTGAGTCTTGATCTCTAGTAGTAATGCCTGATTTTCCTTTACCACCTCTTTTTTGTTTCTTTACACCATCCAAAAAACCTCTTTTTATATAACCTTGGAGGGTAACTGTAATTATTACAGATTGTTTTTGAATTGTTTCTTCAATATTATAATTTAACACAGCATCAATAATTTTAGTTCTTCTTGGAACAGCAAATTTATCTTTAATATTTTTAAGTTCTTCACTTATAACTTTTAATAATTCTTTTTTTGAAGATATAATTTTCTTATACTTTCGAATTAATTCTGATAGTTTTTTTATTTCAATTTCAATTTCGTTAATACCAAGAGCAGTTAATTTTTGTAATCTCAATTCTAAAATAGATAATACTTGGGGTTCTGATAATGCATATAAATTTTTACCTTTTTTATCTTCTACTAAAGAAATTAACTTTTGAGATTTATTAATTTTCCATTTAGTTTTTATTATAGATTTTTTTGCATCATCAGGAGTTTTTGAGGAACGAATAATCTTTATAATTTTGTCTAAATTTTCAACAGATACAGATAAACCAATTAAAATATGTGCTCTTTCTTCCGCTTTTTTTAGGTCAAATTTAGTCTTTTTAATAACTACGTCTTCTCTAAACGACAAAAAATTTACTAAAAAATCTTTTAAGTTACAAGTTTTAGGTTTTCCCTCAACAATCGCAAGTGTATTGAAACCAAATGAACTTTCAATTTGAGTATTTTTGTAAAGTTGTCTTTTGATAGTTTCGGGCTCGACGCCATTCCTTAAATCAATTGCAACTCTTATACCTTCTCTATTAGACTCATCTCTAATGTCTTTAATTCCTTCAATTTTTTTTTCTCTCACTAACTGTGCAATTCTCTCATTCAATACAGATTTATTGACTTGATATGGTATAGAAGTAATTACTAATCTATCTTTTCCATTTTTAAGTGTTTCTGCTGAAACTTCTCCCCTAATTTTAAAAGACCCTCTTCCATTATTATAACCTTGTTTAATAATATCTTTTCCAATTATGACACCTCCTGTTGGAAAATCTGGTCCAGGAATATGTTTCATTAATTCTCTAATCTTTATATCTTTATTATCAATCAGTGCTAAAGTTCCATCAATAATCTCACCTAAGTTGTGAGGTGGAATGCTTGTAGCCATACCTACGGCAATACCACCAGCTCCATTTACTAATAAGTTAGGATATTGTGCTGGTAGAACAGTAGGTTCCTTTTCAGTTTCATCATAATTACTTTTAAAAGATACTGTTTTTTTTTCTATATCATTAATAAGAAATTCAGAAACTTTTGATAATCTTGTTTCTGTATATCTCATAGCTGCTGCAGGATCTCCGTCAATTGAACCAAAATTACCTTGACCTTGAACTAATGGTAAGCTCATTGAAAAATCTTGAACCATTCTGACTAAAGCGTCATAAACAGATTGATCTCCATGAGGGTGATACTTACCTATTACATCACCAACTATTCTTGCTGATTTTCTGAATTGTTTTGACCAGTCATACCCTCCCTTATACATAGCATACAATATTCGACGATGAACTGGTTTTAGTCCATCTCTTATATCTGGTAGAGCCCGACTAACAATAACGCTCATTGCATAAGAAAGATAAGATGAACTCATCTCATCGTGCATAGAGATTATTTTAATATTGTTATCTTTACGATCTTCAGTTTTTTGCATAGATACTAAAATGGAATTTCATCATCCATATCGTTAGATATTTGGGAATTGTCTTCAGTATTATTATTTTGTTGCGTAGTATCATTTTGAATTCCGCCAGTAGTATTACCTCCTCCAAGCATGGTTAAAGAAGAATTATAACCCTGAAGTACAATTTCTGTTGAATACTTATCTTGACCAGATTGTTCATCTTTCCATTTTCTGGTAGCTAATTGACCTTCAACATAAATTTGAGCACCTTTTTTAAGATATTGTTGAATAACATTAACAAGACCTTCATTGAATACAACTATACGGTGCCATTCTGTTTTTTCTTTTTTTTCTCCAGTATTTTTATCTTTCCAGGATTGACTTGTAGCAAGACTTAATCTAGCAACACTTTTGCCATTCACCATTTGTTTGATTTCTGGGTCTGCGCCCAAACGACCAATTAAAAGTACTTTATTTAAACTTCCAGCCATAATATTTTAGTTTTTTTATTAAATTAATTAATTAGAAATATATCACAATTTACATTGAATAATAATTTTATTAAGTCAAAGCAACATAAAATATGATTAAAAAGATAGTTATTAAGGGGGCTAAAGAACACAATTTAAAGAATATTTCTTTAGAAATTCCTAAAGATAAGTTTATTGTTATTACTGGTCTATCTGGATCAGGTAAGTCATCATTGGCATTTGATACTGTATATGCAGAGGGTCAAAGAAGATATGTTGAAAGCTTATCTGCTTATGCTAGGCAATTTTTAGATAAGATGAAAAAACCTAATGTTGATCTTATAGAAGGTTTGAGTCCTGCAATTGCAATTGAACAAAAAAATACCTCAAAGAATCCTAGATCTACTGTAGCAACTGTAACTGAAATTTATGACTATATGAGAGTCTTGTTTGCAAGAGCAGGTGTGCCTTACTCTCCTTTTACTGGTAAACCAATATCTTCACAAACAATAACTCAAATAGTTGATCTAGTAAAAAAATTACCAAAAAAATCTACAATTTATATATATGGACCTGTAGTTAGAGGACGTAAGGGAGAATATAAAAAGGACATACTCAGTTATAAAAGAAGAGGATTTAGAAAAATTAAAATAGATAATGTTTTATACGATATAGAACAATCACCTAATTTAGATAAAAAACTTAAACATGATATTTCAGTACTTGTAGATAGAATTGTATTAGATTCAAATTTAGGTAACAGATTAGCAGAAAGTATTGAGTCGGCTGTTAATTTATCAAATGGTTTGGTTTTTGTAGAATATGAAGACGAAACATTACCAAAAAAATTTAGAAAAATCGAAAAATTAGTTTATTCAACAAAGTTTGCTTGTCCAGAAAGTGGTTTTACAATTGAAGAAATAGAACCTAGACTTTTTTCATTTAATAGTCCTTATGGAGCATGTGAAGAGTGCGAGGGTATAGGAGTAAAGTTAAATGTTGATCCAAACTTAGTAGTTCCAGATGACCGCAAAAGTTTGGCAGACGGAGCTATAGAACCTTGGGCAAAATCTTCATCACTTTACTATGCACAAACATTAGGATCTATTGCAAAACATTATGGTTTTTCTTTAGATGAAAAATGGAAAAAAATTCCAAAAAAATTTAAAGATATAATTTTATACGGATCTGATGATGATGAGATTAAATTTAATTACGATGATGGTTATGAAAAATATTCACACAAAAAAACTTTTGAAGGAGTAATAAATAATCTGGAAAGAAGGTTTTTAGAGTCTGATAGCGAATGGAAAAGAGAGGCTATAGCAGAATATCAATCAGACACTGCTTGTGAAAGTTGTAAAGGTGATAGACTAAAATTAGAGGCATTGTGTGTAAAAATTGATAATCATAATATAAGTGAAGTTACTACAAAATCAATTTTAGATGCTGCTAAATGGTTCAAAGAATTGGAAAAAAATTTAGATAAAAAACAATTTAGAATCGCTGAACACGTACTAAAAGAAATTAATGAAAGACTAACTTTTTTACTTAATGTCGGTTTAGATTATTTAACATTGTCTAGGGAGTCAGGCACACTCTCTGGTGGAGAGTCTCAAAGAATAAGATTAGCATCTCAAATTGGTTCAGGACTTACTGGAGTTCTTTACGTTCTTGATGAACCATCTATAGGATTACATCAAAAAGATAATATAAAACTTATCAATGCACTCAAAAGATTAAGAGATCTTGGAAATACAGTTATTGTAGTTGAACACGACACAGAAACAATGGAAAATGCTGATCACATAATTGACTTGGGTCCAGAAGCAGGTTTAAATGGTGGTGAAGTAACCGCTGTAGGATCTTATGAAGAAATCAAGAAAAATAAAAATAGTATAACTGGTCAGTATTTATCTAATAAAAAAAAAATTGAAATTCCAACGTCAAGAAGATTGGCAAAAAATGGTAGGTATGTTGAAATAAATGGTGCTAGTGGAAATAATTTGAATAATGTAAATCTTAAAATTCCTACTGGAAGTTTTACTTGCGTAACTGGAGTTTCAGGTAGTGGTAAATCAACATTAATACTGCAAACTTTATATCATGCTTTAAATCTTACTCTTAATAGTAAAGCCAGAAAAGTTCCAAAAGCTTTTAAAAATTATAAAGGTGTAGAATTAATTGATAAAATAATTGATATAGATCAATCACCAATAGGAAGAACACCGAGATCAAATCCTGCAACTTATACAGGTGCTTTTGGACCTATTAGAGATTGGTTTACAAATCTACCTGAGTCCAAAACTAGAGGTTATAAACCAGGAAGATTTTCATTTAATGTAAAGGGTGGACGGTGTGAAGCTTGTGAGGGTGATGGAGTAATTACCTATGAAATGCATTTTCTTCCTGACGTATATATTCAATGTGATGAATGTAAAGGAACGAGGTATAATAGAGAAACATTAGAAATCAAATTTAAAGGTAAAAGTATTGCAGATGTGTTAGATATGTCTGTTGATGAAGGTTGCGAATATTTTGAAAATATATCAAATATTAAAACAAAGCTTCTCACTCTTAAAAAAGTAGGTTTAGGGTATATTAAGATAGGTCAACAAGCAACGACACTATCTGGTGGAGAGGCTCAAAGAATCAAATTAGCTAAAGAGCTATCTAAAAGATCTACCGGCAGAACTATGTATATTTTAGATGAACCAACAACAGGACTTCATCAACATGATATTAAGAAATTATTAGAAATACTTCATACTTTTGTTAAGCTTGGAAACACTGTTGTGGTTATTGAACACAATTTAGATGTAATAAAAACAGCTGATTATATTGTTGATATGGGTCCTGAAGGTGGCGTTAAAGGTGGAAATATCATTGCTGAGGGTAAACCGGAAGAAATATGTAAAGTTATGGACAGCTATACTGGCAAATTTTTAAAGCCATTACTAAAATAATCTTAAATGATTGTTAAAATTTTTATTGATTTGGTGTATAGTTATAAGAATCATGAGTAATTTATTATCATCACTATCTAAAACTGTTCATGCTTCATTAGCTTTAGCAGTTTTTTTATTCTTAGGTTTGTTCTATTTAAATGATGGTTTTGCTTTTGATACAATTTTCTGGAGTTGGTTGTTTAGATTTATTCATGTAATTGTTGCAATCATGTGGATTGGTTTACTCTGGTACTTCAATTTTGTTCAAATACCTAATATGGGTAAAATTCCAGATGAACAAAAACCTGCAATTGGAAAAGTAATTGCACCTGCTGCACTGTTCTATTTTAGATGGGCTGCTGCACTAACAGTAATAACTGGATTAATTTTATCTTTATTAAATGGCTATTTACACGATGCAATGACACTGAGTATTGGATCAGGAATTCCAAAACATACAGCAATTGGTATTGGTATGTGGCTTGGCCTTATTATGGCTTTTAATGTTTGGTTTGTAATATGGCCTAATCAAAAAAGAGCTTTAGGTATAATTGAATGTGATCCTGAACTTAAAGTTAAATCAGCTAAAACAGCAATGCTGTTTTCTAGAACAAACACTTTACTTTCACTACCTATGCTACTCTCCATGGTAGCTGCTCAAAACTTATACTAAATTTTATCATCATCTCTTAATACTGTTTTTTGTGATACATTAAGTCTAACTAAAATTGTATTTGCTATATATATTGATGAATAAGTACCAAAAACAACACCAAAGATCATAGCTAATGAAAAACCTTTTAAAATTTCTCCACCAAAGATAAATATTGATAGTAACGCTAATAATGTTGTAATAGATGTAATCAATGTTCTAGATAAAGTCTCATTAATAGAGATGTTTGTTAATTCATAAATCTTTATATCAGAATATTTTCTTAAATTTTCTCTTACTCTATCAAATATTACAACTGTATCATTCATTGAGTAACCAACAATAGTTAATACTGCTGCAATAATTGATAAATTAATTTCAAGTCCAAGTAATGAGAATAATCCTAATGTAACTATTACATCATGAAATAAAGCTAATATAGCACCCAAACTAAATTGCCATTCAAATCTAATCCAAATATAGATAAGCATTAAAGCTAAAGCTACAGATATAGCTATAACACCAGATTTTAATAATTCACTACTTACTTTTGGTCCAACATTTTCCACTCTCCTAAAATTAAAACTATTACCAAAAGATTTATCTAAATTAGTTTTAATTTCTTCTATAACATTTTTATTATCATTATTTTCAAATTTGATTAAAAAATCTGTTTCATTACCAAAATTTTTTACTGAAATATCTCCTAATTTCATTTGATTGAGATTATCTCTTAATGAAGAAACATTAATTTTTGATTCATTGGATCTCAATTCAATAAGAGTGCCACCTTTAAAATCTATTCCAAAATTTAGACCTTTAAATATTAATAGTATCAATGAGATAACAACAAGTGAGATAGAAAGAATGTTAAATTTATTATAATATCTATTAAATGCTATCATTTAAATTAATCCATCTTTTTCTTTATTTTTAGAAACATATAAAACAGTTAGTAATCTTGCTATAAAATATACTGAAAAAAGAGTCGTAAAAATCCCGATTCCGAGAGTTAAAGAAAATCCTTTAATTGGGCCAGAGCCCATGAAAAAGAGGATTATAGCAGCCAACAATGTAGTTATGTTTGCATCAAGAATAGCTGTTCTTGATTTTGTATAACCACTATCAAATGCTATTAAGTTATTTTTTTCATTTCTTAATTCCTCTTTAATTCTCTCAAATATTAAAACATTTGCATCAACAGCCATACCAACAGTCAAAATTATTCCGGCAATACCTGGTAAAGTTAAAGTTGCTTCAAATATCGTTAGGACACCAATTAAAAGAAATAAGTTTATAACTAGTGTAATATTGGTAATTAATCCAAAAATTCTATATTTAAAAAATATAAATAAAACAACAAGAACAAAACCAATAATTAAAGCAATAATCCCAGCCTTAATTGAATCTTGTCCTAAGTCTGGTCCAACAGTTCTTTCTTCAATAATATTAAGAGGTGCAGGTAGAGCTCCAGATCTTAATAATAAAGCTAGATCTGTTGCGGACTGAAAAGTAAAACCACCACTTATTTGACCTGATCCACTTGCAATAGTATCTCTAATTACAGGAGCACTTATTATTTTTCCATCTAAAACAATTGCTAATTGTTTTCCTATGCCAGTGGATGTAGCTTTACCAAATCTTTTTGCCCCTACTCTATCAAGAGTAAACGAAACAATTGTTTCATTAGTTTCATTATTCATTCTAGGCTGTGCATCTAAAAGATTATCACCACTTAGAATTATTCTTTTACTAACAATAACTTCGTTAGTTCCGTCCTCATATTCTAATTTTTCCGCACCGAAGGACTCCTCCATGGAATTAGTAACAAATCTAAATGTTAAATTGGCAGTTTTACCAAGTAACGCTTTAATTCTCATAGGATCTTCTAGACCTGGTAATTCAACTAAAATTCTATCATTTCCTCTCTTTAAGATGTTAGGCTCATTTGTACCAATCTCATCAATCCTTCTTCTAACAATTTCTAATGCTTGATCTTGAGATGATGTTTTAAGTTTAACTAATCCTTGTTTTGAATAATTAATATAAAAAAAATTATTTTCTTCAACAATATCTAGTTGATGAGATTTAAATCTTGGATAATAAGGATTTAAATCACTTTCCTCATCATTAAATACATCTAATATAGTTTGTTTAAATTTCTCATCCACAGAAAAGATTAGTTTTTGATTGGAGAGTTTAACATTAGAAATTCTAATATTTTCTTTTTTAAAATAATTTTTGATTATAATTGTTAAATTTTGAAGTTTTTGTTCAATTAAAGGGTTATTATCAATTTCTAGCAAGAGATAGGAGCCACCTTGTAAATCTAAACCAAGATTTATCTTTTTCTTAAAAAGCTCATTGCTAAATTTAAAAAGATTTGATGATGCAAATAAAATAAAAAATAAAGATAATATTGTAACAAAAACTATTTTTAATTTTGAAAAATATAACACTTTATCTTATCAAAATTTATTTTTTAACTTCTTGCGAATTCATTAAACTTTGAACACCCGTACCTCTTACCACTTCTACCGTAACATTCTCTGCTATTTCAACCTCTATTTTATCGTTGTCAATAACTCTAGAGATAGTTCCAGTAATTCCACCAGAAGTGACAATTTTATCTCCCTTTTTTAAACCCTCAACCATAGCTTTGTGTTCCTTAACTTTTTTTTGTTGAGGTCTTATTAAGAAAAAATAAAAGATAACAAAAATTAATATTAATGGTATAAATTGGCCTATTCCTGAACTTTCCATAAAACTCCTTAATTAAAAATGA
>MDTB01165689.1_pt1 | contig 16627 bp, 13 predicted proteins | sample 811161 | NCBI WGS metagenome assembly MDTB01 (sample SAMN05326650, study PRJNA326480) | marine metagenome | isolation source: seawater | place: Mediterranean Sea | collected 2009
AATCACCAAAGCTTTGACGATTGTTAGTTACTTTTAGATAATACCCATTTGCTCCTGTAGTTCAATGGATAGAACATTGGTCTCCGGAACCGAAGATCTGGGTTCGACTCCCAGCGGGAGTGCCATAATAATTTTCGTTTTAATTTTGGCACAACATTAAAAGATAATATAAATGATATTATGAATTTGAATTCATTAGACTCAGTCAAAAATAAACTTGAGAATCATGAAATATTTAGCCGAATCAACTCGATAGAAGAATTGGCAACTTTCATGGAACATCATGTGTTTGCAGTTTGGGATTTTATGTCCCTTTTAAAAAAATTACAGTCAGAACTAGTTCCCGCAGGTTCTCCGTGGATTCCAAACCCGAATGGCAATCTTGTACGCTTCATTAATGAAATAGTCATGGAGGAAGAGTCGGATAAATCCTTCGGAGATAATGGCAATCAGGAATATTCCAGCCATTTTGAAATATATCTTCAAGCAATGCGAGAAGTTGGCGCTTCCACTGAAAAGGTTGAAAACTTTATCGATGATGTTTCTGTAAAAGGAATCGATTGGGCTCTTGAAAATGTATCCGCCCCGGAACCCTCACTACATTTCATGAGGCACACATTTGATCTAATTAATTATGGTAAATCTCACGAGATTGCATCGTCTTTTGCAATTGGTCGCGAAAGCATTGTTCCTTTGATGTTTCAAAGAATTCTTGATCAATCAAAGTTGGCAAGTGATAAGGTGCCAGTCTTCAGATATTACTTGGAAAGACATGCTGAATTAGACGGTGACCATCATGGTCCAATGGGTCACAAACTCTTAGAAAACATGAGTGCCGGGAACTTGGTGGTTGAGAATGAAATTGTTGAACAGGCCCGAAAAAGCATCGAGCAAAGAATTACATTTTGGGACGGGGTGCTTCATGCACTTCCTGTTCCTGTTAGTTAATCTTTTTTAAGCCAAGCCTATTTCTATTGTAAACTCATCTCTTCCTGCCGGTGGTACCATCCGGAAAGTTTGGTTTTCCGGTGAGTTGGGTGGAGACATCCAAGGTTCTACACAATAGAACGGAGATTGTTTTTTTGTCCATGTAACAAATGTCAAGCGCGACCCAACTGCAGTTCCTCCAACTTCCGAAACTCTAATGGCTTCCTCTCCATTCAAAAGACTGATTTCGGCATGTGGTTCAGTGACTTCATAAAATATAGTATTTATTAAGCCGGGAGAATCGAGGCGGTAAGAAAAATCGTCTGCAAACGGTTTTTTGTCCATTTTCCCACCTTCTGAATATTGAAATAGTTTTTTCGCAGGAATTAAAACCTGATGATCTGAAAGATCTAAATCTTTTCTCCATGGAATTTGAAAATAAGGGTGAAGCCCTGCAGACCAGGGAATTGGTACCCGACTTTCATTTTCAAGAACAAGACTTATTTGAACAGATAATTCTAAAAAGTGATAAATAATAATAAAAGTGTAATCAAACGGGTATGAAGCTCTTTGTTCTTCAGTTTGAATCATTTCAGCTTCAAAGCCTGCCTGATCAATGGAGCGGATTGCAAAATCTGCTTTTTGGGCAAAGCCATGCATGGGCATGAATACTGATGAACCAGAAGAGGGAGACCATTTGTCAGGTATTTGATTATGAAAGCACTGCCCTGCGAAAGGGAAAAGAATGGGGATTCCGCCATGAATTTCATGAAGACCACTTTCGCCAAGAGTTTCTGGCCAATAAATAATGTCGCGTACGGATCCATCTCCCATATTAAGGTGCCAGTTAAGCAGGAGAGACCCCTTTTCCGGTGAGGCCAGAAAAGTGGAGGGTCCAACATCCCAGCGTCTAATTTCTTGATTCTGATAAAGAATGGTGTCCATCCTATTGAATTGGCTATTCTTTACGGTTTGCGCAAATATAATTATCCAACAATATAAGATTTACCCATTCATGACCCTAAAATTTCGTATCTTTGTATTAATTTGTCTGCTTTCTTTTTCGGAAACCAAGATATTTTGTGCTGATTTTAACGGCAGCGACGGAAACTCTTCAGTAGATTTAAGCAACTCAGATTCACCATCCGGAAAATTGCTTGCCTATCAGATTCCAATTCGTGAGCAAATTGGGGCTCCCATTCTGGATATTTTGCGAAGAGGATTAAAATCTGCGATAAAAGAAGAGGCCGATATTGTAATCCTGGATATGGACACACCCGGAGGTGAATTAGGGGTTACCCTGGAAATTATGGAGGAAATCATTGAGAACTTGGAAAAATTTCAGGGAAAAATTATAACTTATGTAAATGATGAAGCGATCTCTGCTGGGGCTTACATTGCTATTGCAAGCAGTGAGATTGCATTTTCTCCTAAATCTCAGATTGGAGCCGCAGAAGCGGTTAGCGGAGGTGGAGGAAATATAGATTCCTCCATGAAGAGAAAAGTGAACTCTTATTTGAAAGCGAAGATTAGAAATTATGCCGGAGAGCATCGATATCGTTCACAAGTAATGTCTGCAATGATGGATGCAAATGAAAGTCTGATCATAGAAGGTGATACTTTGAAAACTGAATCCGGAAGCCTAATTAAGAAGCCCGGCGAACTTCTGACTTTAACCGGACGAGAAGCTTGTGAAAAATATGGAGATCCACCGGCTCCACTTTTGGGTTTTGGAGTCTATGATTCGGTGGAGGAAATTCTGGATGACCGGTATGGGCAAAATAATTGGGTTTTAAAAAAACTGGAGATTAATTGGGCAGAGGAAGCGGGACTTTGGCTGAATGGCATTGCTCCCATTATTTTGAGTATTGGTTTGGTTTGCATATTTGTTGAGTTCAAGACCCCGGGTTTTGGAATTTTTGGGGTGGCGGGACTGATCCTGCTTTTAATTTTCTTTGGGTCGAAATATGTCGCTGGATTGGCAGGCCAAGAAGAACTGTTGGTATTTTTAGTTGGAGCGTGTCTTGTACTTGTGGAAATATTTTTAGTGCCTGGTTTAATTCTACCGGGAGTACTGGGGATTTTCCTTATGGTTGGGGGTATCTTTTGGGCAATGATAGATATTTGGCCCACTCCAGATTTCTCATGGAGTATGGAAGTTATTCGACCTCCTCTTTGGGAAATGCTTCAAACTTTGGGTTTGGTGTTTGTTTTCGGGTTAATCGTCACCAAATTTTTACCCCAAACTCCTATTTGGAAAAATCTTGTTCTTTCTGCTTCCATTAGAGGTTCAAGTGCAGGTACAGATAATCTGAAAGACAATGAATTGATTAAAAACTTGATCGGAAAACAAGGTCTTTCGGTGTCAGAACTCTTTCCTGGCGGACAGGTTGAGATCAACGGCAAGCGTTATGACGCCCGCTCCAATTTGGGTAAAATTTCTAAGGGGGAAGTTGTTGAAGTGATAAGGAACTCAGAATTTGAACTTGTGGTTAAGCCAATTGACTCATGATTGAAATATTGGGATTACTGCTCATCGCTTACATATTAATCGCGATGGAGGCAATTGTACCAGGTGGCATACTTGGAATTTTAGGAATTGCGGGATTATTTTTTGCGACCTACTTTGCATATTTGGAATACGGAGGCTGGTTTGCTCCTTCCTTGACTTTCTTGGTGGGTGGATTGGGAGCATTAATTACGATTTTTGTAGAGTTCAAGTGGCTAGCGAAGAGCCCGCTCGGGAAACGATTGTTCCTGAAGGACACGGTTGCGGGCACCAGTAATAAAGAGGTAGCGAAACCGGAAGTCGTTGGGGAAAAAGCCATCACTCTTACTGACTTGCATCCAGAGGGGCGGATTCTGGTTAACGAAATTGAATATGATGCAGTGAGTGAGAGTGGTTTATTGCCAAAAGGTTCAGATGTTCTGGTTATCGCTATCGAAAACTTTAGATTGAGGGTTCGAGAAGATTAACTTTGCATGGATTCGTTTTCTAAATTACTCATGAATACAAATTATTTTAAATTATGATTGAATGGATTATTATCGGATTACTGACCGTCATTGGACTTGTCGTGTCAATTGTTATCATCTCGTTTTTCAACACATGGTTGAAAGCATTTTTAGCGAAGGCAACCGTCGGTTTTACCACATTACTCGCAATGAGACTGCGTGGCGTGCCTGTTGGAATGATTGTCGACGCAAGAATTACTGCAATCAAAGCAGGTATTCCACTGGAGACCGATCAGCTAGAAGCTCATTATCTGGCGGAAGGTAATGTTGTTCAAACCGTTCAGTCACTAATTGCGGCTTCTAAAGCGAACATCGAATTGGAATGGGATCGGGCATGTGCAATTGATTTAGCTACACGCGGGACAAGTAAGTCGGTCTTAGAGGCAGTCAGAACCTCAATCAACCCTAAGGTAATTGACTGCATGATTGAGGGGCGTGATACTATTGATGGAGTAGCAAAGGATGGCATTCAAGTTAAGGTACGGGTTCGGGTTACTGTACGAAGCAATCTAGACCGTTATGTAGGAAGTGCTCAGGAAGAGACTGTTATTGCCAGAGTTGGAGAGAGTATAGTTTCTACCATTGGAGCTTCTGAAAATTACAAGGTCGTATTGGAAAATCCTAATTCTATAACCGAAAAAGTTTTGGATCGTGGATTGGATCAAGGAACAGCATTTGAGATTTTATCAATTGATATTGCTGATGTTGATTTAGGAGAGAACCGGGGTGCAGCATTGCGTTCTTCACAAGCTGCCGCTGACAAAGAAGTAGCTCAGGCACAAGCGGAAATACGAAGGGCTGCGGCGGTGGCTTTGGAACAAGAAAATAAGGCAAAGGTTCAAGAGATGCAGGCTAAACTTGTTGAAGAAGAGTCTAAGATTCCTCTAGCAATGGCTGAAGCCTTAAAAAGCGGGAACCTTGGGGTCATGGATTACAACCGAATCAAAAATGTAGAATCAGATACGCAAATGCGCCAAAATATTTCTAAAGGCTCGGATTCATAAGACTCTAGATTATTTTAAGAAATGCCCGACTTACCTATAGATACCCTCTTGATAATTGGGTTAGTAATCGCATCCTTTGTGGGAAAAATTTTCCAGAAAAAGCGAAGCGAAGGTACAGATACGAATCCAAATTCAAAGACTAATACTGATAAGCAAAATCAACCTAGTCTTGGTGATATCCTTAAAGAAGCATGGGAGCGAGCCAATAACCCTCCTGAGAAACTGGAGACTGAATTAGCTGAAGAAATTATTCCCCCTGCCCTTCCTGATAAAAGCCTGGATGTTAATATTGTAGAGAATGAGGAGTTTAACGAGGTTGAACAGATGAAATCTTCACAACCTCTCCCATATCACATAAGTTCTTTGGCTGAAGAAGCAAATGAGCAGAAGCAACCGTGGTCAAAAAAGGACTTGATAAGCGGACCTGACTCTCTAAAGAAAGCCTTCCTGCTCAAAGAAATCTTAGACGAACCCAAATCTCTTAGGACTTTCCCTCTGTAGGCTTTCTTTTTTTGCTATCTCTTAAACTGCCTTGTCTGGTTTTTTTTGCGGCGATGCTTAGATCAAGCTCTTTTTGCATGCATTTTTCATTCCACGAGCAGGTTTGAGGGAATTGGCAGGAATCATTTGAGCATGGTATCTTAGTGCTATCTGGACAAGTAGAATTTTTCACTCGTATTCGTTAGCCTTTTGCCACTAAATGCTTGTTTTGGCAATGCAGAAGGCTACATCCACTCGATCATTTGTTAGCGAAGAAGAGCGAGTCAGGTATGTTGACGGTACCATGTGCCTTACTTTTTGGTTTGATCAAGAAAATCAGATTATTGCTTTTGAATTAATTTTCGGACTGGCCATGGAGGAATGGGCGTTTCTCTATCACAGAAAAGGTACCATAAGGTACTGCAGGGTAGATGACGGGGAAAATCGAATAGGACGCCCCCAAAAGCAAGCTATGTCCGGACTTTATAAACTCCCAGTTTCTAGGGTAAAAGAATTTTCACTTTTTAATGGACAAGTAAGGGAACAAGAAAAAAACTTTGTCTTGAACATAATGAAAGCCAATTGCGTCCAATAGCCTGTTAACAGATTATAACCTCTTGTAGAATATTATAACCAATGCCTTTGAGAAAAGCATATTTTCACCCAATCCTCTTCATCGTGATTATCTTCATGATGAATGTATCCTTTGGCTCGCAAATAACCATTGTAAGGGAAAATGGAAAACTGATCGTCAACGCAGGAGACCAACATTTTACAAGCTACATCTATCAAGACGCAGAAAGGTCCAAACCAATTTTGTACCCAGTGATTGGTCCATCTAATCAATTAATGACACGAAGGTTTCCCCTAGAAGAAAAAGGAGAGGGGGAAGAGGCGGACCATCCCCATCATGCTTCCCTCTGGTTCACCCATGGTCAGGTAAATGGAGTAGATTTCTGGGCAACTGGAAAAGATAAAGGATCTATTGTTCATCAGGAGTTTCTGAAGATCAATGGTAATTCATTTACAAGTTCTAATTTGTGGAAAGACAGTGATGGAAAGACCGTGTGCCAAGACCGAAGAACTTTGGCATTTTATGAATTTAATGGAAATGACAGGGCGATCGACATAGAAATAACTCTCATGGCAACCGTTGGAGATTTGGTTTTTGGGGATACCAAGGAGGGAAGTATGGGTATCAGAATGGCTCCAGAATTTCGATTGAGAGGGAAAGTAGCCAGAGGGTCATGCATAAATAGCGAAGGCACGGTAGGTAAGCCTATATGGGGAAAGAGGGCATCTTGGGTTTCTTATTGGGCGTCCTTTGAAGATCGGGAATTGGCAATTTCAATATTTGATCATCCATCTAATCCCCGTTACCCCACATGGTGGCATGCAAGAGATTATGGTTTAGTTGCAGCAAACCCTTTTGGTCAGCATGATTTCGAGGGTAAACCCAAAGGCTCAGGAGACATGGTAATAAAATCAGGAGAAGAGATAAACTTTTCCTACAGGTTCTTTTTTCATGAAGGGAATCCTGCTAAATCTAATGTTTCTCAAAAGTATATTGATTGGTCCAAGGAGAAGTCTTAATCCTTTTACTGTGGGAACTCTTTATACTCGTTCAAATTCTCTTATAACCAATATCTTTTTATTTAAATCATGATTTGTTCAAGGCGTGCTTTCATAAATAAAACCAGTTCTTTTGCAACTGGACTTCTTGGTCTGCAAGCAATTTCTGCTGTTGGAAAGAACTCTCAAGAACATCCAGGGTACGGAAAGCTTCTTAAGGACAAATCGGGAATTCTGGATCTTCCCAAAAACTTTAGTTACAAAATTATTGGTCGATCTGGAGAAAAGATGACGGATGGCTTCTTTCTACCTGGTAAACCAGATGGCATGGCGGCTTTTCAAGGTATAAATAAAAATGAAGTTGTCTTGATAAGAAATCATGAGATAGATCCGAATGCATCTTTTTCAACGGGTCCTTTTGGGAAAAGAAACGAAATGATCAAGAACCTCCCTGAAGAAAACATTTATGATCGTGGTAAGAATTCTCCATGCATGGGCGGCACCACAACGGTAGTTTATAATGTACGAATTCAAAAAGTAGTTAGGCAATTTTTGAGCCTTACTGGAACTTTAAGAAACTGTGCTGGAGGTCCAACACCTTGGGACACATGGATATCATGCGAGGAAACGGTTGTTAGTTCAGGAGGCTCTTGTCGTCAAGACCACGGGTGGTGCTTTGAAGTGCCAGTCTCAGAAAAACCACTTTTAGCTAAACCTGTTCCATTAAAGGCGATGGGTCGATTTAATCATGAAGCGATAGCTGTAGAACCGGAGTCCGGTGACATTTATCTTACAGAGGACAGGCATGAAGGCTTACTATATAAGTTTGTCCCAAAGATAAGAGGGCAACTTGTTGAAGGTGGGAAACTTTATGCTTTAACTGTTAAAGATATGTCAAGTTTGGACACGAGAAATTGGAAATCCCAGAAAGTCAAAATTGGACAGGAAATCTCCTTTTCATGGTTGGAGTTGGATGGGGTAGATTCCCCCAAAGATGATTTACGGTTTCGTGGTTTCAGAAAAGGGGCAGCCTGCTTTGCCAGAGGAGAAGGAATGTGGTATTCTAAGGGGTCGATTTATTTTGCATGCACGAACGGAGGAAGAAAACAAAATGGACAAGTCTGGAAAATTACAGGTGAAAAATTGACTCTATATGCTGAACCCAATGACTCGGATCTAGTTGATAATTGTGACAATATCACTGTCGCTCCGTGGGGTGACTTGATTCTGTGCGAGGACGGAGGAGGAAAACAGTATCTGGATGTGATTACACCTGAGGGAAAATTTTTTAAATTAGCAAAGAATGCCAATAGCTCTGGAGAGTTTGCTGGTGCAACATTTTCTCCCGACGGCTCCACGCTTTTCGTGAATATGCAACATGACGGACTTACACTTGGGATTACTGGCCCGTGGGAAAGCAAACTTAGTTAGTCAATCATTTGTGAAGAAGTATCTTTCCTGAAAGATAATGATTTTATTCCGGGCTTAACTGGCTTTAATGCTTGGGGCTTAAGTCGTTCCTTATTTTTTGCTATTTTAAACCATTCTTTTGACATTTCTTCTACAAGGAGGGGAAATTTTGTGGACAGGTCGTTAAGTTCAGTACGGTCATCTTCCAGATTATAGAGCTCCCATTTCCCTCCTTTTGCGGAAACTAACTTCCATTTTCCTTTCCTCAGGGCTCGGTCAGTACCAAAATGAAAATAAAGGGAGTCGTGACCTTCTCTTTGATTACCTTTAAATATGGGTACAAGCGAACGGCCTTCTAAAGGATCCATCGTCCGTTTTCCAATCTTTACTGGATACTTGGCTTTTCCAAGTTCGAGGAAAGTTGCCATAAAATCGATTAAGTGTGAGGGCTGTCTGGTAATACTTCCTGCCTTTGTTTTAAGTCCGCTTGGCCAATGAACAATCAGCGGAGAGGAAATGCCTCCTTCATGCTGGTTCTGTTTGTATAATCTGAAAGGAGTGTTGCTTGCTTGAGCCCAAGATGCGTCATATGTCCAGTAAGAATTAGGGTCCCATGGTGGCAGGTTCCTGCCCTTTGTTCTTTCAAAAGGGCATCCCCCGTTATCGGCGCAGAAAAGAAAGAGTGTGTTATCGAAAACCTTCCTTTTCTTCAGATCTTCGATCAGTCGTCCAATGTTTTGGTCTATCAAGTCGATCATTGCGGCAAATACTTCCATACGGCTGGCTTCCCAATCTTTTTCGGACTCATTGATTGATTCCCAGGACGGTACATGATCGGCTCTTGGTGAAAGTTTAAACTTTTTGGGAAGTAAGCCTGATGAAAGTTGTTTGTTGTATCTTGTTTTTCTTAAATTATCCCATCCTTTATCATATTTCCCGTCGTATTTCAAAACAGCATCCTTGGGTGCATGCAACGGGTAGTGTGGCGCGTTGTAGGCTACATAAAGAAAAAATGGGTCAGATGATTTTCCAATTTTGCCTTCTTTAATGAAGTCTAAAGCAAAATCAGTAATCGCATGAGTTGTATAAAAGGGTTTACCATTTAGCTGCTCCGGGACAGCCCATCGTCTTCCATTTAGCCGAAAAGAATTATCTCCAGTAAAAAAATTACAGGCACCTGAGAGATGCCCCCAATATTTTTGAAAACCAAAGTCAGTTGGTTCTTTACTAAGGTGCCATTTTCCAGACATCCATGTTGAATAACCAACTGGTTTGAGTACTTCTGCGATGGTTGCACCACGTGAAAGGCTTGAGCTCCCAGCTTGGTCGCAGTAAAGACCCGTAAGTAGTGAAACCCTGGAGGAGTGGCACTTAGCGGTATTGTAGAACTGAGTGAATCTAAGCCCATGGCTGGCCAACTTATTCAAGTGCGGAGTATTAATTTCAGACCCATAGCAACCTAAGTCCGAGAACCCTAAGTCATCAGCCATAATAAGGACTATGTTAGGTCGACTGTCTAATGCATAGATTCGGCTGAAAATTCCGAAGAATATAAATAAAAACTGAAAAAAACGATATTGTTCTGTAAATTTAAATAAAAACATACTCTTTATTTTTTATTAAGTCTGGAGCGATATTCAGGTCGAATTTCCCATTGCTTAAAATATTTTTTATATGCAGGAACATCAGTCCAAAAAATTCTAGGTGGCTGCTTATCAACCATTTTTTTTAAATAATCCTTTCCTTCTTTGCTTTTTGAAATTGAGAGCTTGGATGTGGTTAAATATTTTTGTAACCTTTGGTAAATAAGTGGAAAATCGTTGATGACATTTATTTTTTCAGCGGAGTCTTTGGAAAGATCATATAATTCATAGACCGTATCATTTCCTGAAGGTAAAGATAGGAGTTTCCACTGGTTGTCGATGATAGCCATCCTATCGCGACTACTAAATATAAGTGGCTTAGTTCTGTTTTTCTTATTTTTTCCAAAGATTGGGACTAGACTCTGCCCATCCTGAGGTTTTATTGATGCACCAGCAGGTAATCCAGTTATTTCTGCAATTGTGGGAAAAATATCAACTGCACCGGCTGGATAAAATGATATTCTTGAGTGCTTTAATTTACTGGGCCATTCAATTATAGCAGGCACGCGAATACCACCTTCATAGAGGCTTCCTTTGTAATCGCGCAATCTGCCTGTTGTTCGTGGTACTATTTTGGGTAGTCCACCGTTATCGCTCATAAACCACACTAGAGTATCATTTTGAATCTTCATGCTTCGTAAGCTTTTCCTTAAGCTACCTATACTTCGGTCCATCGCCTTTAGCTCAGCATGATGCATCATGGATTCTTTGGTTAAACCTTTAAAGTCACTTAAATCCCTTTCCAATGCCATAAATGGACTATGAGGAGTTCCGAACCAAATGGCACAAAAGAAAGGTGTACCCTTCCTGGTTGATTTTCGGATAAAAGAAAGAGCTTCCTCAACAATTATTTCAGATGAATCTCCTTCCATTTCCTCAAACTTACCATTTCTGCTCATTATCGGATTAAGATCAAAAAAGTTCGTAACTGAAATCCATTGATCGAACCCAAATGCACTCGGTCCATTTGGATAACTTTTAAGAACAGGCACACCGGGGCCCCTCAAACCGTTGAGGTGCCATTTACCAAAATGACCTGTTGCGTAACCTTGATGTTTTAAGGCTTGCGACAAAGTTTTTTCCTGAAGTCTGAGGGCATATCCATGGTCAAAGACACCAGTCCGATCATGAGTTCTACCAGTGAGAACCGTTGCGCGTGTGGGTGAACAAACAGGTCCGCCTGCATAAAACCTATCGAATCGTAAACCATTAGCCGCCATTTTGTCCAAATTTGGAGTTTTAAGGACGGGATGGTTCATATATCCCATTTGGCCCCAACCCTGATCATCCGTCATAATTAAGATAATATTTGTATGATCTAGTTTGGCTAGTAATTTAAAAGCCGCCAGAATTGATATTAAGTAATATTTTAAATACATATTATTTTACAATTAATACACCCTTCATAATTGTCCAGTGCCCAGGAAAACTACACAGATATGGGTAATTACCGGGCTTTTTTGGTGCTTTAAAGCGTAAAGTTTCTTTTTCACCTTGTTTGAGCATTTTTGTATGTATAATTATCTTATCTGTTTTGGGTATAAACTGTCCATCTTTTGCAGCTTTCGGATCTGTTGCCATTAAATTTGAAGCCTTTCCAACTTCTTCAAGTGAATCGGGCTCTGTTAAGACAAAATTGTGTGGAGTTGCATCGGGGTTATAAAACTCTAATTTAATTGGTTGATTTCTTCTACTATTAATTTCAATTACATCAAAGAGCATTCTTTCCTTTAAGCATTCAATCTTAACCTTGAGAAGATTTTTATTGCGATCAAATTTAGCATTTACCTTGGAAAGTTCTTCTTGTTTTTGTTTTTGTTTCTGATTGGTGAAAAGTGTATTCAACTTTGGATACTTTTGTGGGTCCCAATATTTTCTCATTGGTTCAGATAGAAATGCAGTCGTGATTGCGTAGGTTAAGTGTTTTTCATGTGGGAGCTCGGCTATATCTTGCAATATCTTAAAAGCTTTTTTTGAACCGATATAACTACAGGCAATCGCTACCTCCAACCGAACAAGACCACTTTTATCTTTCGCGGCATTTTCCAGCATTTTATCGCTGTTCTCATCAAAATTATGCCAGTGTCTTAGCTGCCTTGCAGCAGCAGCTCGTGCATTATGGTTTTCGCAAGTCAGTATTTCACCTAGTAGTTCCGTGTTAACTAACTCTAAGTTCCTGTAAGCCCACATCGCTTCAACTTGGTGATGCCTGAAACGGGTATCTTTAGGGTTTAGTTTTTTAACCCAATTATCAAGTGATTTCTTTACCAGGGCAGGGTCGAGTTCGCGGAGTTCCCTCTTTGCCCAGTACCTATATCTATATTCTTTTCTCTTAAGTAATTCGAGTAGTTCTTCAACATTCGCACCGTAGATCTTTGGTGCTGTAGAACTTTCAGCATTTTTTGGCGTAATTCTCCATATCCTGCCTGATGTCCTGTCCCTTCGGTCATCTCTTAATGAATATTGGGCATGGCCCTTTACCGGGTTGTACCAATCGCAAACATACATCGCTCCCGTCGGACCAAATCTCAAATCAACTGGAATAAAACTTAGGTTTTTGGAAAAAATAATATCGGAGACATATTTTTCTTCGTACCCATATTCATATTCCTTCCATTCTAACAGTTCTACCCTGTTTGTCGGTTTATACCTTACTTTTACCATCATGCCCTGGGTCTCTTCAGGCCAATTGGGAAAGTCAATGAATTCCTGACCGCAAACGCCGGAGTATGCTTGTAAGCCAGATGGTCGGGGGTGTTGTTCCGGATAGGGAGGATCCAGCGCATGATGAGCTGTAGCGAAAATTGGATAGCTTGCCACATGTTGCCCCCACTTGTCAAAAGTTACCCCCCAGGGGTTGGTGCTTGGATGAGTGCCAAATGAAGTTAATCGGTTAAGTTTTGGTTCCCATGCAAACCATCCGCTATTTTGTTGCCTAACTGGACCGTAAGGGGTTTCTACCTGTGAGTGATGGAAAATGGACTCTCGGAAAATCAGGTCACCGTCCGGTGTCCATACGAAATCATGAAGTGCATGATGAGAATCTTCGCAACCAAAACCTGTTAGGGGAATCTCACGCAGGTCAGCCTTTCCATCTCCATCCGTATCTTTTAGGAAAGTCATGTGAGGTTCTTCAGAGACATAAACTCCACCGTTTCCAAATTCAAAAGAAAGCGGAACATTGAGTCCCTCGGCCCAGATCGAGCAGTTGTCAGCCTTTCCATCTCCATTTTTATCTTCAAGGATAACGATTTTGTCATTTGGTGCCTGCCCGGGGTATACATGCGGATAAGTAGTGGAGCAACTTACCCACATTCTTCCTTGTGAATCCCATCGCATTTGAATTGGGCATGCTATATCGGGAAATTGTTCTTCACTGGCAAATAGGGAAACTTCAAACCTTGGATCAATCGAGAATTCACCCAATTCCTCCTTTGGACTCATCCATTTATTGGCACCTCTACTTTGTTTAGTAATTGGAAGGGGGGGGATATTTGAATCATCTATGATTGGACTTGGATTTTCTCCCTTTACAAGACGATGAATCCTTTGATCCCGGTTTGATGTCATAAGATCAAAATTTCGCATAGCAGGGAGGAAGTCCAGATAACCATAGCTGCCTCTTCTTCCACCAGTGTAGTAAAATGTGTTCAGGGGGCGATAGCGAAAAAAGTGTTGAGTATTTTTTTCGATTATAGCGGCTCTGACATCTGGGTTGTGAGCGGGTGGTTTCTTTTGGAAAATACTTTCGTAGAGCACTTTAGAGAATTCATGGTATCCTTTCTCATTCAGGTGGCATCCATTTATCGTGAGATTTTCCTTTGAAGCTTCCATAATCTTCAATGTGGGAGTCAGGCAATCCACAAAACCGATTCCTTGGCTTGTGGATACCTTTTGCATGACATGTGTATACAGCTTCAAATTGCTGTTATTAAGGGTACCTGCAGAGGTTCCCGTTACATCTTCATTAGCAATGGGTGAAACTAATATGATTTGAGGGGCTGATTTTTGATTATAGGACTTGGATTTTAAGGTCGAAATATAATTTTGAAGTCGAATTTCAAAGTTACTCAATTCTTTTACCCCACCAAAAGATTCATTGTAACCAAATGCCGCTATCACCAGATCTGCTCCCATTGCTAAAAGGTGTTGTTCAGTATTTGCAAAATTATCAGGTCTTGGTTGCAAATCAATTTCGTCAGCAGACCAAGCTAGGTTTCTCAAGATCAGCTGATGGTCGGGATGTGATTGCTGCAATAGTGATTCAAAATGTCCAAAATTACGCATCCTGTCAAAAAGAGTATTACCAATGAGAGCAATTCTTGAAGACTTGTCTAAAATCAAAGGGAATTTTGTTAAAACCGGCTCGATGGCTTGGGGTTTTTCGGCGTTTTGTGCAAACATGGCGTATTTTGTATAGTCTTCTCCTTCTCCAGAAAGAATTGAGGGCAGAGAAAACAAAGAAAAATTCATTAAAACTAATGACACGAATGATCTGTAATATTGAAGAAACATAATTTTATTTTGATTTGTCTACTTGCTTCGGGCTAAAGGCAAGGTATGACTTTCTCTTCCATGTAACCCGCGTTTAGCGAGTAAAAATGTTCCATAATTAGAAATTTTATACGGCAGGAAATATCAATGCAGTATCTAATGTGAAAGTCTTGCCATCAAGATTGTGGTCATAATGCAATTATACTAAACAATTTTTTTTCATAGATTTTCTATAATTCACTTGCTGAGAAGTAAGTTAATCTTTGTAAAACAATCCCATGAAAATCTTTGCACTCAGTATAATCTCTCTAATTTTAGTGAATGGTATTTTTGCGTTACCCTTTGGCGAAAAGCCAAATATTGTTCTAATGATTACCGATGACCAAGGCTACGGACCTATCGGAAAACATGGTAACCCTTGGATTCAAACTCCAAACTTAGATAAACTTCACGGTCAAAGTACCCGCTTTGAAAGGTTTTTGGTCAGTCCGACCTGTTCGCCGACACGGGCAGCCCTTATGTCTGGTCGTCACCCCTTGAAAAATGGAATTACACACACTATTTTAGAAAGGGAAAGAATGGCCTTAAGCACAGTGACCTTACCTCAGGTCTTGTCTAATGCCGGTTATGTTTCCGGCATATTTGGCAAATGGCACTTAGGAGATGAGGAGGAGTATCAACCCCATAAACGCGGTTTTGATGAGGTTTTCATTCACGGGGCTGGAGGGATCGGACAGCGATTCAACTGCTCCTGTGCCGATGTTCCGGGCAACAAGTATTTCAATCCGACCATTAGACATAATGGATCCTTTGTTCAGACCAAGGGTTATTGCACCAACTTGTTTTTTACTGCGGGGATGGGGTGGATAAAAAAAATGAAGGATTCAGAAAAACCATTTTTTGCCTATATTACTACGAACGCCCCCCATGGTCCTTTCATCGCTCCACCAGAAAACTCCAAACGATTCACCGACCTTGGTTTTTCTGAAAGGGATGCTGGTTTTTACGGAATGATCGAGAACATTGACGAGAACATGGGTCGACTCATGGGCAAACTTGACGAGTGGGATCTTAGCAAGGATACCATTCTGATTTTTATGTCGGACAATGGTTCCGTTGGGTCGATGGTCAAAGAAGGTTCCAAGCTTGGAATTTCAAAGGACGGCAAATCAATGGAGGGCTTTAATGCAGGAATGAAAGGTGGAAAAGGTTCTCCCCACGAAGGAGGCGTGCGCGTGCCTTTCTTTGTTCGCTGGCCTGGTAAATTCGCCGCCAATAGAAGTGTGGAGAGTATTTCCGCTCACATTGATCTATTGCCGACACTTGCGGATATTGCCGGAATTGACCAATTGCCAGAGGGCCAGGTAGAGGGAAGAAGTCTGGTTCCCCTTTTGAAGAACTCAAAGGCCAAATTGAAAGACCGCTACCTTTTCACACAAGGTGCTCGTTGGAAGACAGGCTCCGAACCAACTGACCACATGTGGAAGAGTTTTGCAGTCCGTAACGCCCGTTACCGATTGGTTGGGCCCAGCCTTTATGACATGAAAAAGGATCCTGGGCAGATAACTGACATAGCTGAAAAACATCCAGAAATAGTAAAATCCATGCGTTCAGCCTATGAACAGTTTTGGAAGGAAAGCCGCCCTCTTATGGTTAACGAAGATGTACCTATGTCTCAAACTCGTCCGTATCATGTGCTTTATGAGGAACAATTAAAAAAAGGGAAAATACCTCATTGGGAAGCACCAAAATTATAAGTTACAGTTTAAGTGTGACATCATCACTTAAAGATGAAATTTCCATGAAGATTATAGAATATAATTAGTTGTGGAAGATTAACATATTTCCGCAACTGGTGAGTGAGGAAATCAAACTTGGGATTTCCAGATTTGGAAGCCCCTTAGATTAGGACTTTTATGATGAATATTTTGGATGCTGAAGTCCTTCATTCCGAAGTATATCTAGCGAAGATTCTTTTGTTAAGCTACTTGAATAAGTCTTGTTTCATAGATTAATGTTTAGAAGCTTAAGTGCTTGCAAGGGGATGGAGTCGATGATATCAATGTAGCCTTTTTTATCACC
>MDTB01018806.1_pt1 | contig 16626 bp, 18 predicted proteins | sample 811161 | NCBI WGS metagenome assembly MDTB01 (sample SAMN05326650, study PRJNA326480) | marine metagenome | isolation source: seawater | place: Mediterranean Sea | collected 2009
TTCCATAATTTTCAGATAATGAAACTTCAAAACCAAGTGAAAGATATTTTTTTGCAATCTCAGGAGTTATTGCAATTCTTTTTTCAATTTTTTGATTTTCTAAGATAGATGCTATCCTCATATTTTGACCCTACACCAAAAATAATGACATTAAAACTAAAACGCCAATGACTACGACCGTTCCCCACAACACAAACTTTGTAAAATTGTTCCAAGTTTTTTTATGGTTTTCATTATCCATAAAATTTATTTTTGTCTTGCTTTAAATTTTGGATTAGTTTTATTAATTACGTAAACCCTACCTCTTCTTCTGACTAATTTAGAGTTAAGGTCTCTTTTTTTTATCGATTTTAGTGAACTTTTAATTTTCATAATTTTGGAGACTTAATAAAGGAACTTATATAATCTTTCAATTGTATTTTTCCATATTTTTGAATTATTTTGTTTTTATTAGAGATTTTCGTCAAAGCAGAGGCAAATCTTTCACCTGATCTTGGTTTTAAAAAAATAATTTCCCTTTTAAACATTTTGGCAACATCCAATATCGAGTATGAATTTTTATTTGTAATACTATAATATCTACATTTATTAGTTTTAAATGCCTCATAACAAACATCAACAGTGTCGTTAATATGAGTAAATCTTCTGGTTTGAGTACCTGGTTTTACAACGCTTAAAGGTTTTTTATTTAAGTATTGCCTTTCAAAAATTCCAATTACTGTTGCCATATCTCCATACTTAATTTGCTTTGATCCATAAACATTATAGAAAAAAATAACTTCATATTTAAAATTAAACCATTTCTTTAAATTTTCTAATATTTCTAAATTTTTTGATTTTGTGAATGCGTATGGTGAGAGATTTTTGTCTGCACCTTTGTTACCTAAACTTGCAGAAGTAGCTGAATAAATAAGTTTTATATTATTATCCAAACAAAATTTAAAAACTGCATTGGAACCAACAGTATTTGATTGATAACATTGATCAAATTTCCTGAAACTCTGGAAAATTCTAGAAAACTCTCCAAAGTGAAAAATTGCTTTTATATTATTTTTTTTATTATTTAGTATTACTTTTATATTTAAAGTTTCATCTTTGATATATTTAACTCTTGAATTTTTAATATGATTTTTTTTATTACCAGATGAGTAATTATCTATACTTAAGATTTTATATTTAGTTTTTTTCAATAATAACTCAATAAGATTAGTACCAACAAAGCCGGCTCCACCAGTAACTATTATGAGCGTTTTCATTTTTAGATAATGCCTGGCAATGTCCTACTCTTCCATGTCTTAAGACAAAGTACCATTGGCGCTGCAAGGCTTGACTTCCGAGTTCGGTATGGGATCGGGTATAACACTTACGCAATAATTACCAGGCACGGTTTAGTACTATTATATTTTTAAAATGTAAAGGTATAAATTCTAATAATGAATAAATGAATTTAAATACTAAAAATTTTGCATAATTTTATTGAATCTGATGATAATTGTTAAGATTAATAATAGTGTTTGCATTAAAAAAATAAAATGGACTATAATAATTTAACAGTTGCCAATAAAAATTTAATAAAAAGATTCTCTCACTCAAAAAGATTTATGTTATCAGCAGAACTTATTAATAAATATAATCCGAATAAAATATTAGATTATGGAGCTGGAGATGGTGAAATATTTAAGTATATAAAAAAACATTACAAAAAAAAATTTTATTTTTATGAGCCAAATAAAAATATGGCTAAGCAGTTAAAATTAAATTTAAGAAAATATAAGGTTAACAAAGTATTTTTTTATTCTCATCAAATTTATAAAAATTATTTTGACTTAATTACCATAAACGAAGTTTTTGAGCATTTAAATTTATCTGGTAAAAAAGAAATAATTAAGAATTTAAAAAAAATTTCTGTAAAAAAGTGTATTTATGTAATTTCTGTTCCAATAGAAATTGGCACCTCAAGCATTCTAAAAAATTTCGTGAGAATAATTACATCTCAAAAACATGAAAATACAAATTTAAAAAATTTAATTAAAAGTTTCTTATATATTAACATTAAAAGACCATCCAAAAAATACACCGACTCTCATATTGGCTTTAATTACCTAAAATTTATTAAATTTTTAAAAAATCAAAATTTACAAATTCTTGAAATAAATTATTCTCCTTTTAATTTTTTAAGAGGATTTATAAATTCACAGGTTTTTATAGTAGCGAGATTTAAATGATTAAAAGTAAAAAAAATTATTTATTATTTTCTATAAAAGCCATAATTCTTCTAGTTTCATTCTATCTTATTTATAAAAATATAAATCTTGAAAAAAATTTTTTTTCTACAATTCAAAAAATAGAAATTAGGTATTTTGTAATTGTACTGTTAATTACTTTTTTTTTGACACATTTACAGATTTTTGTTCAATTAAAATCTTTATATCAAATAAATATGAATTTTATAGACTTTAAAAAATATGCAAAGATTTTTTTTAATGGTCAAATGATAAGTTTTATTCTTCCCCACTCAGGCACTTTGTACAAAGCCTACAAACTTAAAGGCTTCGACTTATCATACCAGGATTTTATTGGAATAAATTTTTTTTTAACTTGGTTCTATTTATTTTTTTTTGTAACTTTTTACTCTTTTGAGATTTTAATTTTTGGTAGTAAAATTCTTAAAAATTACTATTTATTAGTTTTTTTTTTGGGATTACTTTTTTCTATAAGTATTTTTTCCGTACCCTTTGTTTATAAGAAATTCTTTAGAATAAATTTTAAAAATATATTGGTGTCAAAAATTTATAACTTAATAACTTACATAATTATGATGCCATTGAATTTAAAAAATTATAAGTTTTATAAATTTTTAAGTATATGTGGTGTGGTAAATCATGTTCTCTCATTTATAGTCATTTATGTGCTTTTTTTCAGTATAGGCTACAAATTAAATTTTTCCTTCGTAGTAATTTTTTTTATTATCAACTCCTTTATGGATCAAATTCCTATAACTCCAAAAAATTTAGTAGTAAGCGAATTAGTATTCGGTATTATTTCTCAGAATATGGGATTAACATTTGAGTTTGGGGTATTAGTTAAACTTTTATTAAGATTGTTTTTTTTCATTAATTTAGTAACACTAACTATTTTCTACAATGCAATTGATTTAAAAAAATCATGAATAATGATATTATTGAAATTAAAAAAAATATTCTTAAAGCATCATTTTTTTCAAAAGAAGGTCATATTCCTAGCTCTTTTTCAGTTTTAGATTTAATTTATTGTATTTTTAAAAAAAAATATGTTTTTAAAAATAATATTTATTTAAATAATTTTATATTGAGTAAAGGACATGGTTGTCTTGCACTATATGCAGTTTTGTTTAATTTAAGAAAAATAAGCAAGAAAACTTTTTTTAATTTTTGCAAAAAAGGTAGTATTTTAGGAGGCCATCCTGATATGAGAAAAAGTAAATATATTACTGCATCAACAGGCTCTTTAGGTCATGGCCTGCCAATTATTGCCGGTATGGCATTCTCAGACGATTTAAATAGTTTTAAAAAAAAATACTACATAATACTTGGTGATCAAGAATGCCTTGAAGGTACTACATGGAAAACAATGTTTATAATTAATAAATTTAAATTAAATAATATTAATATTATTATAGACAGAAATTTTTCTCGTAATGACGCTATTCCTTTGGGAGATCTTAAAAGAAAAATTTCTGGTTTTTCAAGAAATATTATTACAATTGATGGACACAATCATAGTCAAATAAAGAAAGCTTTAAATAAATCTTTTCGTAGTCAGAATCCTAAAATAATTATTGCTAACACAATTAAAGGTAATGGACTTAAAGAGATTCAATCTAATTCTTGGCATCATAGATTTCCAAAAAATAATAAAGAATTAATAAGACTGTATAAAAAAATTGTTAGTTAAAAATGAGAAACATACTTCCAAAAATACTCTATAAAAAAATTAAAAAAGATAAAAATATAATTGTTCTACTTGGAGACATTGGTGTATTTGGGTTTAAAAAAGTATTTGGAAACTCTAAAAATATTTATAATTTAAGCACATTAGAACAGTCAATGATGGGGTTTGCATCAGGCTTAGCAATTAATAAAAAAAAAGTTTATGTTTATTCAATTACTCCATTTGTTGTTGAAAGATGCTTTGAGCAAATTAAAGTAGATTTATGCTACCAAAAACTGAATGTTAATATAATAAGTTGTGGTGGGTCTCTTGAGTATAGCGAATTAGGTTGCACTCACCATTGTCCTGAAGATGTTGCGTTGCTTAAAAAATTACCAAATATGGAAATATTTATGCCTGGAAATGATTATGAGCTCAGAAATTTAATCAATCAGAATAGATCTTTATTGCCATCATATACTAGACTTTCAAAAAATTCACATAATCAAAAATTTAAAGTAAAGAATAAAAAAGCAATTTGTTTAGAAAAGAATAATTTTAGTGATGTTCTTTTAATTGCATTTGGTCCTTCTTTACGATTTGTTGAGAATTATATAAACAAACTTAAAATAAATATTCTTTACTATAATACAATTAAACCATTTGACTCGGATGCCCTAAATAAGTTTAAGAACATAAGCAAAATAATACTAATTCATGAACTTTATATGGGATCATTAGTAAGTGAAATAACACAAAATTTTAAAAATAAAGTAAGAATTTATGATTACGGTTTACCTATCAAATTTTTTAACAACTATGGAAATGAGAAAGATCATTATAAAAAAACGTTATTAAATCCAAAAAAAATTCTATTGAATATAAAAAAAGTAATTAACAGTAAATGAAACTTAGCTTAATTGATTATTTAGTTAAAGAAAATAATAATATAAATATTCATTTCAAGAAGAATCCAATAAAAAATCATAAAAAAATATTAATAATAGGATCTAATGGATTAGTTGGTTTAAATATACTCTCAGCACTGATTAATTTAAAAAAAAAATTCAAAGAAAACATTACTATTCATTGTTTAAGTAAATCTAAATTAATTTATAAAATTTCAGGAGCAGAAAATAAAAAAAAAATTTCCTTCTTGAAAATGGATATTACAAAAAAAATTCCTCATGGAAAATATGATCTAATAATATTTAGTGCAGGATACTCTTCGCCAAACTCATTTTTAGAGGATAAAAGCACCTTACTTATTCCATCCTTGGGTCTCATCAATGCGTTTAAAACTTTAAAAAAAAACGGTAAACTAATTTTTTTCAGTTCATCAGAAATATACAATGGTAGAAATTCCAGCTTTTTAGAAACTTATTCTGGCAATACAAATTTTGATGACAAAAGAGCAACATACATTAACGGAAAAAAATTTGGAGAAACATTGTGTTATAATAAAATTAAAGATGGATATTCAGTAATAATTTTAAGATTATCTTTGGCCTATGGACCAGGTTCGGGATTAAATGATAAGCGAGTTCTAAATGATTTTATTATCAAAGGATTAAATAAAAAGAAAATTAAAATGTTAGATAGAGGTCAAAATTTAAGAAAATATATATTTATAACTGATGTAATGATATATATTTTTAAATTGCTCGAGAAAAAAAAAATTGGTGCTTTCAATATAACTGGAAAATCAAAAATTAGGATATTTGATTTAGCAAAGAGTATTTCTGATAAAGTTGGAGCAAAATTATTGCTTCCTAAAAAAATCAACTCAATACCTGGTGCGCCGAAAAATGTAAATATTAGTGTTAAAAAATTAAATAAGGTTTATAAATTAAATTTAATAAATCTCAAAAAAGGAATTGGAAAAACTATCAGATGGTACAAATTTCTTCTAAAACAATAAAAAAAAAATTTTTATTTAGTATTATTACTCCCACATATAACCGATCAGAAAAATTAAAAAAACAATACATATACTTAAAAAAAATTAAAAAATATAAGCTTTTAGAATGGATTTTAGTTATTGAAAAAAACGATTTCTTAACAAAGAAAACTATTAAGACATTTAAAAATATAAATAAGAAAATAGTTTATAATTCAGGTGGCCTGAATAAAGCTTTTAACAATGGAGCAAAAAAAGCCTCTGGAGAATATCTAAGTTTTTTAGGAGATGATGATAAGCTAAGTAAAAATTCTTTAGTATTATTAGAAAAAATAATTATTAATAGAGGTCCTAAATGGATAATTGGACAATCTTGTTATGTAAATAACAACAAAATTATAAGAAGAAAAGTGACAAGAATTAAAAATTTTTTGTTAAAATACTATAATAAAAACATATTAATGGTTGTAGATTTTATTATGACTCCTTCCTCGTTTGCAAAAAAAGAAATGTTTAAAAAGAATAATTATTTTAACTCTATTTATTGGTATGGAAATGATTATGTTTGCTGGATAAAATTTTCTAAAATTTGCAAACCATTTATTTTGAATAAAACGATTTCATATGTCCAGTATAATGATAATACAAAATCTGGATCTTTTAATTATAAAAGGTTTTTAAAATTATATTATAGTATTTCAAAAGAAACAGATAATATTGTTGTAAAATTCTTTCAATTTCTATGTGTAATGTATATTTTATTACACAACTTAATTTTAAAAAAAATTATTAAATAAAAAAGTTTTATGTTTCCCTATAAAATTTTAGCAGATAAAAAGTTTAAAAAAGTAAAAGTTATTAAAAACGATATATTTAAAGACCTGCGAGGATATTTGTTTACAATTGCTAATAATGAAATTGAGAGGAAAATAATTAAGAAAAAACATAATAATTATATTGATAAAGTCACAATAAGAAAAAAAAACAGCCTCACTGGGATACATATCGATTCTAAATCTTGGAAAATAATCACATGTTTAAAAGGAAGTATTCTGTTAGTAGTTGTGGATTGCATTATAAAATCTAAAAACTACTTAACATATAGCCGTATTTTGTTGGACAAGTGTAACAAATCAGTCGTAATACCACCAAAATTCGGAGTGTCGTACTTATGTTTATCAAATAATTCTTGCATACATTACAAATTTTTATTCAATGGAAGTTACAACGACGTTATACAACAAAAAACTTTAAGTTGGAATGATAAAAGAATTAATATCAACTGGCCTATTAAAAAACCCTTTTTATCAAAGAGAGATAATTTTTGATGAAATCTTGGAAATTACAAGGAGATATTTTTCAAAAAAAAGATCTAAAAGAAATTTCTAATTTTATTTTGAAATCTAAAAAATTTACTCAAGGACCAAAAGTTAAAGAATTTGAGGATAAATTTTCAAAATGGAATAATTCAAAATTCTCCTTATATGTTAATTCAGGAAGCACAGCTGATTTTCTAATTGTTAATACTGCAAAAGAAATATTTAGTTGGAAAGATGGAGACGAAATAATTGTTCCATCGTTAACCTGGCCAACACAGATATCATCAGTCACACAAAATGGATTAAAACCAATATTTATTGATTGTAATCTTAATGATTTATCTTTTAATTATAAAACAATCGAAAAAAATATAACCAAAAAAACTAAAGCCATATTTTTAGCTCACATAATGGGTTTTCCATCTAATATTAAAACAATAAAAAAAATAACAAAAAAATATAACCTTAAAATTTTAGAAGATTGTTGTGAAAGTATTGGTGCTAAGTATCCTAATAAAGTAGGGAATTTAGGTGTGGCTGGGTCATTTAGTTTTTTTTGGGGCCACCACATGACAACAATAGAGGGGGGTATGATAACAACAAACGATTATAACTTTTATAAAATGTGTAAACTTAAGAGAGCACATGGGCTAGCAAGAGAAATGGAAAGAAATGAATTAAATAAAATTTCTAAAAAATATCCAGATATTGACAAACAATATCTTTTTTTAACAAATGGTTTTAACTTCAGAAATACAGAAATAAACGCATTAATTGGCATAAATCAGTTAAAAAAACTCAACAGTTATATCAAAATCAGAAATAATAATTTTTCATTATTTAAGAAATTATTAGAGCCAATGAAGGATAAGGTTAAAACTGTAAAATTTGAAAAAATAAGAGATATATCTTCATACGCGTTTCCAATTTTTTTGAAAAATAAATATTTAATTAAAAAGTTTAAAAAAAAACTCACTAATAACAATATTCAATACAGACCAATAATTTCAGGAAATATACTTAGGCAACCATTTCTAGGAATTAAAAAAAAAATGGTTAATTCAGACTTTGTTCACAATAATGGTCTATATATTGGAAATAATCAATTTGTTACAAAAAAGATGATACAAAATTTAATCAAACTTATAAAAGAAGTGTAATTTAGTTTTAGGAATTGAAAATACCTATAGGATGCATTTATGAAAAGAAAAACTGCTTTAATAACTGGAATAAATGGCCAAGATGGATCTTATCTGGCTAAATTTTTACTAGATAAAAAATTTCGTGTTTATGGACTTTCAAGAAGAACATCAAATTATAAATTTCAAAGATTAAAATATTTAAAAATATTTGAAAAAATAAGTATTATTTATGGGGATATTACAGAATATGGAAATATAACTAAAATAATTAAAAAAATAAAACCAGACATTATTTTTAATTTTGCAGCTCAAAGTTTTGTTGATTATTCTTTTGAAAACAAATTCACTACTTATGAAATAAATACCAAAGCAGTGTATAATATCTTGGAAGCAATAAAAAATTTTTCAAAAAAAACTAAATTTTATCAAGCTTCGACCTCTGAAATGTTTGGCAACTCAAAAAAAAAAATTCAAAATGAAAATACTGAATTTAATCCCGTTAGTCCTTATGCAATTTCGAAAGTAAGCGCTCATGATTTAGTGAGAATTTATCGTAACAGTTTTGGAATATTTGCTTGCTCTGGCATATTATTTAATCATGAAAGTCCACTTAGAGGACCAGAATTTGTTACAAAAAAAATCATATCTGCTTTGATAAGAATAAAATACAAAAATGAAAAACCTCTTCAATTAGGAAATTTATATTCCGAAAGAGATTGGGGTTATGTTGAGGATTATGTTAAAGCAATGTTTCAAATTATTAATCATTCATCTCCAGAAGATTTTGTAGTTGGCACTGGGATATCAACATCAATTTTAGAATTTTTCAAGTTGGCATGTGATGAAATAGGATTTAATCCTATTTTTAAAAATCAAGGGTTAAAAAAATATTGTTTTGATAAAAACACAAATAAAAAATTAATGGTTGTAAAAAAAGAATTATTTAGAGAACAAGAGCTCCATTATCTAAAAGCTGATATTTCAAAAATTAAAAGTAAACTAAATTGGAGACCAAAAATAAATTTAAAACAATTGATAAAAAAAATGGTTAAATATGAATTAGAAAAAATAAACAATCCTCAAGAGGAACATTTTTATTAAATTAATCATATTTTTTATTTTTTAATCTACTTTCTAAAAAAAATAATAAGATTCCAATTGAAAAAAAATTCATAGAAGACACCCAGTTATTAAAAATATTTCCTGAAGTAGAAATCGGCAAAAATGTAATTAGTAAAGAGCAAGCTAAAAGAGAGTGTGGTAAGTTTTGATTTACAATAACAATTTTTTTTAACTTTATTGATTTAAATAAAATAATAATTAATGACAAATAAAAAAGAGCAAAGAAAAAAGTTCCTACTAAACCTGTCTCAGCCAACAATTGAAGATAATAATTATGTGGATGTGTTGAACAAGAAAACTCGTCATAAACATATTTTGGATCTGAACACTTAAATCTAAACATTTTTGAACCATGACCATTAATTGGCTTATCCAAATACATTTTATAGGCTGTTTTAAAATGAGAAATATGAACTTGGGTATATATTGATTTGGTAGCAACCATGCTTTTTATATACTCTTTGAATAATCTTGATTTTGTATCTTTATTTATTGATAGGATTAAAAAAAATGAGGAAAATACTACAAAAATAAAAAATAACTTTATTTTAATTTTATAATCAAAAATAAAAACTATAAATATACAAAATAAAATTAATGACACAAAAGCATTTTTCTCTGCACTTAATAATATTGGAACTAAACTTAATATCAATATTATTAAAATTTTAGTTAGCTTTATATTTTGTTCTAGATAAATAATAAAAGCTAATGTAATGGGTAAAATTTTAATTACAAACGAACCTAAGATCAGCTCATCTCCAAATAAAGAACTTATTCGTATTTCATGTTTCTCAATACCAACAATATTAAAACCAAAAATTTTTTGAAACGCAGAGTCTATACTTAAAACAAACAAGGCTAGTAATAGACTATAAAAAAATATATTTAATTTTTCATGATTAATTTTTAAAATATAATGAACCGCAATAGCAAAAAAACCAAATCGTAGGTAAAAAATTGCTGATTTTATAGAAACTAAATTTTGAGCATTAAAAATTGAGTTTAAACTGACAAATAAACAGAATAAGAAAAAAAAAATAAAATATAGATTTTTATAATACTTTAAATTTTTTTGGAATATACTTATTACCACTAAGTATAATGATAAGATAATTCCAATAATATCAGAAAGAAAGGGGCCTGAAATAAGAGCCCAAGGATACATGCATAATAGTAAAAAAAAAAAATTATTTTTTTTAATAACAAATATGCTTTTAAAATTATCCATTATTAATATTCACAGAGTTTTTTAGTTTAAGTACAATTAATAAATAAATCATAAAGTTTATGATCAATACTAAAATTAAATTTATCTTGAAAACTTCATAAATTATAATTGGTAATGTAACTAAAATGAAAAGATATATTTGAATAACATAGTTGTCTTTAAACTTATTTAATAAATAATGATGAATATGTTGTCTATCTCCAATAAATGGATTCTTATTGTTTATTAGCCTCAAAATAAACAGTCTTATTAAATCAAAAATTGGATAAAACATTAATAGTACAATCTCATCTGCTTTAAGATAATTACTATCAAGTTTATAGATTTTAATAATTATAATTGAAAAAATAAAACCTAAAAAATAGGAACCTGAATTGCCAATAAATGTCTTCGACTTAAAATTTAATATTAAAAATAAAATAATTGGTAAGGTAATTATTAATAATTCCAAATTTTGTGATTTAAAAGATATATATAAAAGAAATATTAATGAGTAAATACCAACTTGGCCGTTTGAACCATCATACATATTGAATGCATTTATAAAAATTATTATACAAATAAGAGTAAAAACAAAGCTTGCATTTTGCAAAAGAAGGATTTTATCCATAGATGAAAAGAATAATATTTCTATAACCAAAGATGGATCAAAATTAAGATAAAATATAATAAAAATAAAAAATAAAAAGATTTTGTATTTTGAGGATAAGTCTTTTTTATCATCGACTAAACCAATTAAAAAAAATATACAAGAACTTAAAAGAAAAATTAAAGTTTGTGTCTCATTTATTAACAATTGATTAAAAAAATTTATTTCATAAAATTTTGAAAAAGAAATATATGAAAAAATAGAGACAAAAACTAAGACACCTCCTGCCAATGAAATATTTCCAACGTGTATTTTACGTCCTTCTGCTTTATCGTAAATGTTAATTAAATCTGAAATATTTTTAAAATAAAAAAACAATAAAAAATTAAGAATAACATAAAATATGTTCAAAATATTCATATCACATAAAAACTAAGTTAAATTAGAATAGATTATTTTTTTCATGTAAAAAACTTATAACTTTTTTTAAAATTATACTGGATACATTATTCTTATCATATGCTATGTGGTTCTTAACTTTAATTTTTTTATTAATAAAATTTACTGATTTTATTAAATTCTTTTCTGAAAATTGACATAGAATTATTGCTTTATTTTCTAACCCTTCAGGTCTTTCAGTGCAATGTCTTAAATGTATCGCAGTCCGTCCAAGTATACTTGATTCTTCAGATAAAGTTCCACTGTCAGATAAAGTGGCAAAAGAATATTTTTGTAAATACATATAATCAAAAAAACCAAATGGTTTTTCAAACAATAAATTTTTATTTTTTAAATTTATTTTTTTTAACTTTTTTGCAGTTCTATAATGTGTAGAGACCAAAGCTTTAAGTTTATATTTTTTTGTTAAAAAAATTATAGATTTAAAATATTTTTTAAGTTTTATTGGATCATCAACATTTTCTTCTCTGTGTAAAGATACCAAAAAAAAATTTTTTTTTTTTAATTTTAATTTATTTAAAATTTTAGATGAATTAATTTTTTTATTGTAAAAATTTATTACCTCTTTCATTGGGCTACCAATACAAATTATTTTTTTTTCATCAATATTTTCGTTAATAAGGTTTTTTTTGGATATATTAGTATATGTTAAATTTAAATCTGAAATATGGTCAACAATTTTTCTATTTATTTCCTCAGGTACATTTTCATCAAAACATCGATTACCGGCTTCAAAATGAATTATAGGAATTTTATTTTTTTTTGCAGCCAATGCAGAATACGAACTGTTAGTATCACCCAATATAAAAACTAAATCAGGTTTTTCTTTAATAATTAATGATTCAAATTTATTAATTACTTCAGAGATAGTTTGAATTGCTGTAGGCTTTGCCGAATTTAAAAAGAAATCAGGTTTTCTGATTTTCATCTCATTAAAAAAAATTTCATTCAATTCATAATCAAAGTTCTGACCAGTATGAATTATTTTATGTTTAAAATTTTTATCGAAAAGATTTATAATCCTTGAAAGTTTAATTATTTCAGGTCTTGTTCCAACTACGGTAAAAATTTTAAACATAAAAATTTTTATCGCATATCTATCTCTATTTAGCCATAAAAATATTTAAAACTAAAATCGGATTATAAATCTAAATTTTTATAAATTGTATATCTCTTCTAAGAATAGAAAAGTTTTTCTTGAAGTGTTTCTCCAATTATAAAATTTAGAAATTTTTCTTCCGTGCAAAATTTTTCTATTTAGGTATTTTTCATTTAAAATAACTTTATTAATTATTTCTTCAATACTATCTGAAGAATTTTTACAAAAAATGCCTGCATGACCTAAAATTTCTTTTGAAATTTCATTCTTTATTGAAATTACTGGTAGTCCACATTTCATTGCCTCAAGCATTGTCATGCCAAAAGTTTCAGCTTTAGAAAAGTGTATTTTTATGTCATTTTTATTATATATTTTACTTAAATGATTATTTTTTACTCTACCATAAAACCTAACATTATTTTTTAATTCTAATTTTTGTATTAGTTTATCCAAAAATTTTTTATATTTTTTATTATACGGACCAACTAAATTTAGTTTTAAATTTACCTTTTTTTTTAAATTACCTACTGCAGAAATTATAATATTTTGATTCTTGTAAATATCTATAGTTGATACATAAAGTAAGTTTATAATCTTTTTTTTATTAATTTTTCTTTTTTTAAATTTAAATTTATTTGATATACCGTGTGGTATAATTTTGTTTTCAATTTTAGTTAAGTTTAACTCTTTAGATAAAATTTTTTTTGAAAATTTTGATAGAAAAATTATACCATCAGATTTTTTAAAGGATTTAAGATATAATTTTTTTTGAAAATACATTTTATATCTTTTAAATAGATCATATTTTTTTACTTCATTAGAGATGAAAGGTAGAATATTTTGAAATATTGTAACAGTCTTAATTTTTTTGTTAAAAAAAATTCCACCCAATACAAATAAAATTGAGCATTGATTTTTTTTTATTATTCTAGGTAGTAAAAAAATTTGCCAAAATATTCTAAATAATAAATTTTGTGAGTAATTATTTATATAAGATTTATATAATTTTTTGTCATTTTTTATTTTAGTAAGAGTTTCAAAATCACCCCATATGATAATTTTACTTATTTTGGACCTATTTAAGCTAAAATTATTTACTAACTCTGTTAGATGAATAATTCCTCCCTCACTTTTTATATTTGAGGCATCAATACCTATTATCATTTATGTAACATTTTTTTTCAAATATAAATTACTTTCTTTAGATATTTCAATTTTATAATATTTTTTTTGTTTTACTGAGGTTCTCCAAATCAATGGGACATCATTAGAAGTAAATTGATTTTGATTTTTTGTATCAATTATTCTACTAGCCTGTTTATTAAAAAATATTGCTTTATAATTAAACAAGTTATTGAAAAACTGTAAATACTTCCCTTTCGTTTTTTTTATAAAAATTTCATCATCCAAAAATAAAGTGTTTACATTATTTTCACTGTTAATATCTGCCCATGCATATCCTAAAGAAACCTGATCCCAAACATTAGGAAATTCTTTGCAATATTGTACCCACCTATTAAGTATTTTTTCAGCAATATCCGACTTACCAAAACCAATTTGAGAACTCCAAACATTCCAACCATCTCTAAGATTAATTGCCAAATCAGAATCAAAATTTTTTAATAAAATTGGTTCTTTTAACAATTCTGAGTCGGCATCTAACCAGAAAATGGGGTTATGTGGATATTTATAAAATATCTTTTGTATTGACTCTGCTTTTTGTGCACAATTAGAAACCCAATCACCCTGATTACTTAATTTTAAAATCTCATACTTCAAGTTAAATTTATCAAGACTTTTTTTTAATTCTTTAATGTATATATTGTATGGATAATTATCAGTAAAATAACTACAAAAAATTGGATATGACATTATATGTTTATATTTATGATTAGATTAATTTACAAGCTTATTCAAAAAATCTTTAAAATTTTCAAGTGGAATATTAGCATCCAATTAGATGGCAAGAATAAAAAAGATTCTAAAGTAAATAAAATAATATTAAATAAAATTGATAGAAGAAGAGATAAATACAAAACAAATCTAAATATTGGTGCTGGAGATTATGTAATTGATAATTTTATAAGTTTAGATTTTTATAATGAAAAATATTATTCAGATAAGAAACATTTTGACAAAAATAGAATTAGCTATGACATGAGAAATGACGATATACCTTATAAAAATCAAACAGTTGACAACATATACTGTTCACACGTTATTGAACATGTTGAAGAAGAATTTGCAGATTATTTTTTTAAAGAATGTAAAAGAATTTTAAAAACAAAAGGTGTTTTAAGAATAGTAGTTCCTGATGCAAAATTTTTATATCAAATGTGTTTATTCGAAAGCGATTATTTTGCTTGGCATAAATTTTACAAAAAAAAAACTAATATTGATATGCTAATTGAAAAAATATCTACCATTAAATCTAATAACAATTATAAATTAAAAAAAAAAATTTACGAATATGAATATTTGGAATTAATGAAAGAATTAACCAATGACCTTAAATTTGATAGAGATAACGCTCATAATCATATTAACTTTTGGGATTTTGAAAAAATCAATTCATATAAAAAAAAATATGACTTTTCTAAAATTATAAGGAGCAAAGTAAATGGCTCGGTTTCAAAAGAGATGCAAGGTGATGATTTTGATATTGTTCATCAAAATATGAGTTTATATGTTGATCTAATTAAATAAAAGAACAAACTTTTTTCTAAAATGTTGAATTGATATAAGAGGATTTAACAGAATTAAAATCATAATTTTAAAAATTTTTATTAGATCTTTTTTTTTCAAAATTTCAAATTTATAATAATTAATTTTAAATCTAAAAGAAGCTTTATTATAGATTTTTTTTCCGTTTTTAAATTTTTTTAATTTAAAGCAATGATACTTAAGAACATTTAAAGTATTTTTATAATGAAGATAATAATTTGATGATATGCTATCCTCTGTAAAATTATAAATACCTAAAATTTTATTTATGAACAAAAACTTAGCTTTTTTTTGTGCTAATCTCATCCAATAGTCGTAATCTTCCACAGAGAAAAAAGACCTATCCTCATTAAAAAAAAGTTTATTTTTTTGTATAAAAAACTTTTCAATTATTACAGCTGATGTTGAAAGACAATTTTGGTTAGTTAATAAATTGTAATAAAAATCCTTAGTAAAAGGTCCATTTTTAATTATTTTCTTTGTTTCGTCTAGTGATTTAGATAGCTCATTATGACAATATACATTTGCTTTATTGCTTATAATACAAAAATGCATTTCTTTCAATTTATTTCTAAACCAAAGATCATCACTATCAACAAAAGCAATATATTTTCCTCTAGATTTTTTAATACCAATATTTCTAGCTTTAGCAGGACCACCATTTTTATTTAATTTAATTATTTTAATTTTAGAATTTTTAAATGTATGAGATATTTTTATTATAGAATTATCTTTTGAATGATCATCAACTATTATTAATTCAAAATCCTGGAAACTTTGCTCTTTAATTGAACCTATTGTTTTTAAAATAGTTTTAGATGAGTTATAATTTGGCATTACAATTGTAAAAAAAGGTTGTTTCATTATATGAATTTTTTAATTCCTACTAATGTATACTCTTGTCCATTAAATTTTTTTTTAAAATATGCTACGTTTTTATTTTTAAAATAATCTATACCGCCTAGATCAAAGTATTTATATTTATTTTTTTTTAGATCTTTAATAGCAAGAAACAAAATGTTAGTCATTGATCTATATTTCTTGAATTCATTATTAAAAGTACCTAGCAAATATGTTGCTGACGGGTAATGTAAATAAAATAATCCATATGCAACAATTTTTCCATCCCAAA
>MDTB01074933.1_pt1 | contig 16626 bp, 17 predicted proteins | sample 811161 | NCBI WGS metagenome assembly MDTB01 (sample SAMN05326650, study PRJNA326480) | marine metagenome | isolation source: seawater | place: Mediterranean Sea | collected 2009
CGTCATCAAAAATGTCATTATTGCATATCCAAATGCTGAAGCTACGAGTGCCTGTAAAAATCTAGGTTGTGAAATTAATTCTAAAACACTTCTTCCTGAGCTTTTTATATTAGTCTCTAATTTTGATGTATTTTCATAAAATAAAAACAAAATCGCCGGTATAATAGTTAAAATAGCAAGTAACAAATAAGATCCAACATACAATTGATCAGTAACAATATCTTTTCCATAATTTGCCATGCTTGGCCCTAAAAATGCTGAAACAATACCACCTAACAAAATTATTGAAATTGCTTTTGGCACTTTATTTTTTTTAACACTCTCTGCTGCAGCAAAACGATATTGATGTGTAAATGCCATACCAACTCCAATAAAGAAATTTGCAAAGCAGAATAAAATAAAATTTTGATCCATTATCGAATAAGCAGCTAATATTGATACTAAAGAATTTCCTATAGATGCAGCAATAAAACCTGCCTTTCTTCCTATCAAACTCATTACTTTAGTTGCAATGACCGCTCCTATTGCTATACCCACTACTGATATCGACATAGGTAAAGTAGATAGAGATTTTAATGGACTTATTTGAGAACCAATAATACCACTTAAAAATACAGTTACTGGAGCCGCTGTAAAACTGAAAATTTGACTAAGTGTTAAAAGCCATAAATTTTTAGTCATTTAAAACATGTACTTGTCTGCAAGATACATGGAAAATGCTAGAGCCATTCCTAATAGAATATATTTCATATATTTTCTTTTATAAGTGAGTATATCTCATCTTTTTCAGACAAACCAATTGTTCTGACAATTTCTTTATTACCCTTGAAAATTACTATAGTTGTCCAATAATTTATATTTAAAAATTCTGCTATATCTTTTTCTTTAGTTTGTTCATAATTCAGAAACAAAACGTTACTGAAGTCTTTTTCAGCTTCTTTTAAAAATGGTATTTGTTTAGAACAAGTTGTACAAAACTTATTCCATGAATGTACAACTATTATTTTACCTTTTTGTTGAGCTTTTTTAAAACTTTCAATTGTAAAATTTGTTTTATTTTCTTCTGCAAAAAGTGTTGTACTAAAAAGAAAAAGTATTGAAAAAAATATTTTTTTCATGAATTTATTTTATTTCAATTTTTTCAGGAAGTATACCTTTTGGTCTATATCTCATTATTATGAGTAGACCTAAACCAACCATTAGAAATCTAAAATAAGGTGCACTATTTATTAAATGAATTTTAATCTCGTTTGTTTCAGGTAAATGAGATGTAAAAATATTAATCAGAAATAGAGCAATAGGTGCTGCTTCAACCCATAGAAACCAAACTGCAAAACCACCTAGTATTGCACCAAAATTGTTTCCTGTTCCTCCCACAATTACCATTACCCAAATAACGAAAGTGTATCTCATAGGTCTATAACTGCCCGGGGTAAACAAACCATCACTAGTAACCATCATTGCCCCAGCTAAACCAACTATAGCTGAACCTAAAATGAAAATTAGCAAATGCTCCTTTACAACGTTTTTTCCCATCGCTCCTGCAGCTTCTTCATTATCTCTAATTGCTCTCATTTTTCTTCCCCAAGGTGAATAAAGTGCTTTCTGAGTTAATATAAGTAAAATAATTACTACAGTCAGAAATAAACCGGCAAAACAAAGTTTTACATAAACAGATGATGCACTAATTACTAATTGATTCAAAACTTCTTGTTTTTCAGAAATTGAATTAATCAATCCTAACTTTTTTGAATATAGTTTTTCTACTAAATTTATAAACCACGAGGAGGTTTGTAAATCTATTTCATATGGTACTGGTCTTTTAAGACCAATAACATTTTTTACTCCTCTAGCTAACCAGTCTTCATGTTTAATTATAGAAACAATTATTTCTGCAATTAATAAAGTTGCTATAGCTAAATAATCAGCTCGTAGACCTAAAGCTACTTTTCCAACAACAAAAGCTATTCCAGCAGCAAATAAAGCACCAACAATCCATGAAAATAAGATAGGCATTCCCAATCCACCTAAGAATCCTGTTTTAGCAGGGTCTACTGCTTCAATATTTTCTATAGCTGGAGCAGAAATTACTCTTAAAAGTATTAAACCAATTATTATTGTTGCAGCTATTAAATAGCTTCTTTTCTTTGATTTTTTATACTTTTTAAGAATATAATTAATTAAAAAAACTATACTGATGATTATTCCAAGACAAATAAGTATACCAATTCCACCTACTTGCCACGCCTCTCCTACAGGGGAAACTGACACGAGCACTACTGCTAAGCCTCCTAAAGCTGTATAGCCCATAATTCCAAAATTGATTAAACCAGCGTACCCCCATTGGATGTTTGCACCCATGGTCATTACAGCAGATATCATGCAGTAATTAAAAATTGTTAGAGCAATAGTCCATGATTGAAATATTCCAACTAAAATTATTAATAATAACATTATAGAATATGCAGTAATAACATTTGCAAATTTTCTCATAATGTTTTTCCTTTAAAAATACCTGAAGGTCTAAAAAGTAAAACAACAACTAAAATTGAAAATGAGACTGCAAATTTATAATCGGTAGATAATAGCTGAACGAGAGAGTCTGGTTCTAAATTCTCAGGTAATATATAGGTGAAAAATTTTTTATACGCATAAGTTATAAATATTTCTGCAAAGGCAATTACATATCCACCTAAAAAGGCTCCAAATGGGTTACCAATACCTCCAACTATCGCTGCAGCAAATATTGGAAGCATATTATTAAAATATACAAAAGGTTTATAACTCTTATCTAAACCGTATAAAATACCTCCTATAGTTGCTAATGCTCCAGCAATAATCCATGTAATCAAAACAACTTTTTTTGGGTCGATACCTGATAATAATGCTAAATCTTCATTATCTGAGTATGCGCGCATACTTGTTCCTGTTTTTGTCTTATTTAAGAACCAAAACATAATAGAAACAGCAATAATAGTCACTACCAATGTTAAGGCTTGTGTAGATTTGATTGCGAGACCTTCATTTAAACCAGTCATTTCTTTAAATTCAGATGCTTTAATAATAAACTTTTCTCCATCTAAAAATCTTCTATCAAATGGTCCAATGATTATTCTTATTATTGCCTGAGTTACAAACATTACTCCCACACTTACCATGGCTAATTGAACAGGAGGACTTTTTTTGACTCTGTAATAACTAAAAACAAATTTATCAATTGTGAGCATGTATAATATCATTATAAAAATTGCAAAAGGAATAGTGAGTAGTGCTGTTGGAAAAATTCCTATACTTATACCTTTTGACTGAAAATAATAAGTTAGCAAAACTGAAGCCATCGTACCAAAGGACATCATGTCTCCTGTTGCAAAATTTGCAAATCTAAGTATCCCATATATTAAAGTTACAAAAATTGCTCCTAAAGCTAGTTGTGATCCATAAGTCAAAGCAGGTATAATTGTATAATTTAATAATAAAATTAATGCGTTTAAAAAATCCACTTATCCCCCTAAAAATGATCTTCTTACTTCAGGGTCTTTAAGTAATTCTTTTCCAGACCCTTCAAATTTATTTTCTCCAGTAACTAATACGTAGCCTCTGTCTGAGATACTTAATGCCTGTTTCGCATTTTGCTCAACCATTATAATTGCTACGTTAGTTTTTTTAACTTTTAAAATATGTTGAAAAAGTTCATCCATTACTATTGGAGAAACACCAGCGGTTGGTTCGTCTAGCATTAGAACTGAAGGTCTAATCATAAGTGCCCTTCCTAATGCAACTTGTTGTCTTTGACCTCCAGATAATTCACCAACAATTTGTGAACTTTTATCTTTTAAAATTGGAAATAGTTCATAAATTTCTTCAATTACTTTACCTACATCATCTTCTCTTAAAAATGCACCAATTTCTAAATTTTCTCTAACAGTTAGTTCTGCAAAAACATTCCGAGACTGTGGTACAAATGATATTCCTTTTTTTACTCTATCTTGAGGAGTTAAGTTAGATATATCCTCTCCATTTATAGATACTGACCCAGATTTTAAATTAAGTAATCCTAGCATAGTTTTCATAACTGTTGATTTACCAGCACCATTGGGTCCTAGGATTGCAACAATCTCACCTCTATTAACTTTAATTGAACAAGAACTTATAATATCTGGTCCACTACCATACCCTGCGGTCATTTTATTTCCTTCAAAAAAATTCATTAATCACTTTCCTTATTATTCTGATGCCCTCTTCCCAAATAACTCTCAATTACACTTTCATTTTTTTTGACTTCATCAGATGTTCCTTCGAATAAAACTGAACCCTCCGACATTACAATAACTGGATTACACATCCTGCTTATAAAATCCATATCATGTTCAATCATACAGAATGTATAACCTTTTTCTTTATTTAGTCTTAAAATTGCAGTTCCTAGATCTTTTAATAAAGTTCTATTAACTCCAGCACCAACTTCGTCTAATAAAACTAATTTAGCTTCAACCATCATTGTTCGACCTAATTCAAGAAGTTTTTTTGACCACCTGATAAATTTCCAGCTAATTCATTTGATAAATGTTTTAGATTCAAAAATTCTACAACTTCTAATGCTTTTTTTTTAATTTCTTCCTCTTCTTTAATTATTAAATTAGGTTTTAAAAGAGCGTTAATAAGTTTTTCACCAGACTGATTTCCAGGGACCATCATTAGATTTTCTAAAACAGTCAGATTTGTAAATTCATGAGCAATTTGAAAGGTTCTCAATAAACCTTTGGAAAACAATTCATAAGACGGTACTGAAGTAATATCTTCATTATTAAATAAAACTTTTCCATCATTAGGTTTAAGATTTCCAGCTATTAGATTGAATAAAGTAGTTTTTCCAGATCCATTAGGTCCAATAATTCCTGTAATCGTTCCTTTTCTAATTTTCAATGAACAATTAGATACTGCCGCTAAGCCTCCAAAATATTTTGAAAGATTATCTATTTGCAGAATATTTGAATCATGCTGCATAGAAGATTATACTCTATTTAATCTTTTTAAAATATTGTTAATAGATTTTTCTAAGGATTTAAAATAACCCGCTTTTCTAAGTTCGTTTACCCCTTGCCAATTTAGTCCACCAGGGGTTTGGGATTCAGCAACAAAATGTTTTAAATTTTTATCTGAATGTACAGCTGCAAGTCCAGCTAAAGCTGAGTATAGAGATGTAATATATTTTTGAGCTTGGTTTCTTTTTAATTTCTTTTTAACTAACCAATCAGATAAAACTTTTAATAATTCATAAAAAGAAGCCATTGAACCTGAAATAGCCCAAAAATTTTTTGAGAGTTTTTCACTTTTTATTTCTATAGTTGTTCCAATTTTATCAAAAAATGTTTTAACTTGTTTGTCTGGAGGAAAAATAGGTACTGGTCCTTTGCCTAGCGAGATTGGTGGCATTGGTATAGCTCTAACAATTTTTACTTTTTTCTTAATTATCTTTTTTAATTGAGCATAACTAATTGTAGAAATAAAACTAACGATTGTTTGTTTAGCTCTAAAATTTAATTTAGGTAATATTTTTTCTCCAACTTCCGGTAAAATACCTAAAAAAATCCAGTCTGATTTATCAATCACTTCTTGATTAGTTTTTGCAATGTGAACTTTTTTAAATTTCTTTTTTAACTTTTGAGCTTTTTGTTTATTTCTTGGAGACACAAGAATTCTACTAAAAGATATCTTTGAATTACAAATTCCTGCTATTACATCGGAAGAAATATTACCTGTACCTATAAAGCCTAATTTCATAATTGAAGAACAATATATAAGCTATAATTTAAAATAAACTACTTTTTAAAACTTTTATAAGCCTGCCAACTAATTATTGATATAGTAAATGCCAATATAATTGCTGTTAAAGGCCTGTCCCATAAAAAATTAAAAGAACCATCGCTAATTAGTAGTGATCTTCTTAGATTTTCTTCCATTAGACCTCCTAAAACAAATGCAAGTATAAGTGGTGGCATAGGAAAATTATAAAGTCTTAAAAAAGTTGCTACAACTGCAATTCCAATCATTAAATAAATATCAAAATTATTAAATGACATTAAATAAATTCCTGTAACTGAAAAAAATAAAATTAAAGGAATTAAAAAATTTCTAGGTGTAGCTAGAACTCTGGCAATATAAGGAATAAGTGGTAGATTTAAAATTAATAAAATAACCATTCCTATATACATTGACATTATAACAGACCAAAATATTTCTGGGTTAGTCATATAAAGTCTTGGACCAGGTTGAATGCCGAAACCTAACAAAGCTCCCAACATCACTGCAGTGGTTCCACTTCCGGGAATTCCTAAAGTTAACAATGGAACAAATGATCCTGAACAAGCAGCATTATTTGCTGTTTCTGGTGCTGCTAAACCATGAACACTTCCTTTACCAAACTTTTGTTTTTCTTCCTCATTTACATAGTTTCTTTCCATTCCATATGCTAAAAAGGATGCAATAGTTGCACCAGCGCCTGGAAGTACACCAATTAAAAATCCTAAAACAGATGATCTAGGAATAGATTTAAGCATTTTACTTCTTTCATCTTTATCTAATTTGATAGAACCTAATTGAGAAAGAGAAATTTGTTCTGTAGCCCTACTTGGATCTTTTGCTTTTAAAATAATTGTTAAAGCTTCACTCATTGCGAATGTTGCCATAACCACCAGTACGAAGCTAATTCCATCAGTCAAATTCATATTATTAAAAGTAAATCTCGTAATATCTGATAAAGAATCTTGTCCTACTGTTGCTAACATTAAACCTAAAATTACCATCATCATTGCTTTTAGAAATTGACCTTTTGAAGAGAAAGCTGATACAGCTGTTAACCCTAAAACCATTAATGCAAAATAATCTGGAGATCTAAAAGCTAGACTTACTTTTGATAAACTTGGTGCAGCAAATAATAGAAATATTGCTGAAAGCGTTCCACCTGCAAAAGAACTATAAGCAGCAATCGCTAAAGCTTTTCCTGCTTTGCCCTGTTGAGCCATCGGGTAACCATCAAAGGCTGTTGCAACCGTTCCTGGAACGCCTGGAGCATTAATTAAAATTGATGAAGTTGATCCACCAAATACTGCTCCGTAATACACACCTGCCATTAAAATTAAACCAGTAGAAGGTTCAAAGCCATAAGTAATGGGTATCATTAATGCGATTGCAGTCATTGGACCTAGTCCTGGAAGCATTCCAATTATCGTTCCAAAAAAACAACCCATCATAACCATTAAAATATTTTTAAGACTTAAAGCAGTTTGTAAACCTATTAATATTCCTTCGATCATCCTATAATTCCTAACATCTTAAGAAATGGGTCTCTTAAATAAATATCTAAAAGTCCGTGCAATAAGAACATAAACATAGCCACAAAAGGGAAAGATAAAATTAACATCCAAATCCATCTTCTCTCTCCTAAAAAATAGTATGAAAAAAATAAAAAAAATGATGTTGATAAAAAGAAACCTATTTTTAAAAGTACAAAACCATAAATAGTTACAATAATAATTAAACATAATGTACTTTTATAATCTAATACTTTATGGTCTACTTTAGATGGATTTCTTTCTGGTAAAGCTACATACAACGTTGAAAGAAACATTCCAAGATACGCAAGAAAAGTTGGAAGTGTTTTTGCATTAAACGGTGCATTTTCATCAAAAGAAAATACTTGAATTTGATAAGTTTGATATAGATAAAAGACAGATAAAAAGAAAAAAAGCAGTGAAATAATTTTATCTGTACTTATTCTCACTGCTTTTTTCCAAATTTATAATCCTAAAGGATTATATAACCCCTAATTTTTTCATAAGCGCTGTCATTTCTTCAGTTTGTTTTTCTAAAAACTTAACAAACTTTTTGTCTGGGTTGTAAATATTTACCCAAGCATTTCTTTTTCGAACAGCTTCCCATTCAGGTGTTTTTTGAACTTTGCCTAACATTTTAGCAATAGCTTTTTTTTCTTTATTGCTCATACCAGGAGGACCAAAAAATCCTCTCCAGTTAACAAATTGTACATCAAAACCTTGTTCTTTTAGCGTTGGAACTTCTGGGGCATCAGATACTCTTTTAGGAGCAGTAATACCAATTATTCTTACTTGATCTCTTGCACCCATAACTTCACCTAGTCCTGTAGAAAGAATTTGAGTTTCTCCTGATAGCAATCCTGCTAACGCTTTTCCACCAGCATCATAAGGAACATAAATAACTTTATTTGGATCAGCTCCAGCTTCTTGGAATGCTAAAGCACCAATTAAGTGGTCCATGCTTCCTCTAACAGATCCACCAGCCATTTTTACAGAACTTGGATCTTTTTTGTAGGCTGCTACTACATCTTTAAAGTTTTTAAATGGTGAGTTTTTAGCTACTGCTATTGCACCATAGTCTCCAATAACTCCAGCAATAGGTGTTACATCTTTGTAAGATAGAACTCCACTACCACCGCTTGTTATGTATCCCTTGTGTCTAGTAATTGATCTCAATACTAATGGTGTAGATTGAACTAAAATAGTATTTGCAGGTTTAGTGTTAATCATAAAAGCAAGTGCTTTACCACCGCCACCACCTGACATATTTTCAAATGATGCACTTTCTAGTAAACCAGCTTTAGTTAAAGCTTCTCCAGTACCTCTAGCGGTTCCATCCCATCCGCCTCCAGCACCACCACCAATTACAAAATGCAATTTATCAATTGCTATAGAGCTTGTTGTTGTTGCTGAAAAAAGTAAGATAGCTGAGAATAATACCGAAATTATTTTTTTTATAGATTTCATTTTTTCTCCTCTTTATTTTTATTAGAGTATTAGATTAAATTAGATGAAATTAGTCAATAACTCATTTAAAAGATAAATTATGAGCTCAATAACATTAGCTTTTAGAAAATTAAGTATACAAGAGATATACTCCAAAAGCTTTTTGTTAGTTATTCTTATTTCTATACCCAGTGCAATTTTAGCTGACTTTCTTAATATCCCTTTAGCTTGGATGATAGGACCGATGGTGGCCACCTCTATAGTTTCACTAACAGGATACAAAATTATAATGCCAAAATTAGTATTAAGCTCAATTTTAATAATTTTAGGATTGCATATTGGAAATTATATTGACCAAAATCTTCTTAATCAGATGCTTAATTGGATTTGGACTACGGTAATAATGTTTTTTTATATTGTTGTTAGTATCTTAATAGTTTCAAAATATTTACAAAAATTCTCAGACTATAAAGAAAAAACATCAATATTTTCTGCTGCTCCTGGCGCATTAGGTCCTTTGATGATTTTAGCTGAATACGAAAAATCAGATTTATCACAAGTAGCTACAGCACATTTGATTAGATTGATTATAATAATAACAGTATTCCCTTTTATAATTGTAAACCTTTCACCAACTTCATCAATAGAATTAGAAAAATTTGACTATATGTCTCAAAATCATTTGGAATTAGTTTTATTAATTATAGTATCGTTAATATTCATATTCTTTTTTGATAAAGCTAAAGTTCCGGCAGCTCTACTATCAGGTACTTTGGTTGCAAGTGGTGTCTTACAAATATTTGATATCGCATCATATAAATTACCAGATTCATCTATAAATTTCTGTTTATTAATTTTAGGAGCATCAGTTGGATGTCGATTTGCAAACAAAACATTTAAAGAAGTTGCTAACAATTCATTTCATGGATTAGTTGCAACTTTTCTTTTAGTCTTACTTGGATTGTTAGCTGCTCTAATTTCAAGCTTCTTAGTTGATAATAATTTTTTAACTTTAATCTTATCTTTTTGCCCTGGAGGTATTTATGAGGTAGCAGTAATAGCTATAGCTTTTGATCTTGAGCCAGACTTTGTTGCCTTCCATCACATTATACGGCTTTTAATGATTTTATTTATTGTTCCTTTAATTCTTAAATTTATAGATAAAAAAAAAGCCTCCTAAATTAGGAGGCTTTTAATATTTAATATTCTAATTTTAATTAAAATTGAAATCCAACACTAACTTTTCCGTAAGCGAAAGTAGGATCTGCATTAACAGTACCATCATCATCCCCTACGTTAATTAGTTTGAAACTATCGTATTCAGTTACACCTGCTTCAGTTTTTACATATAAACCTGAGTCATGTAATGTTTTAGATCCAAATCCAATTGTTGTACCTTCTAAAGTAAAAGATTGGTTTGCATCTAAACCAGCACCTGATGCAGCAAGATCAAACTCTGAATATCCTATTTTTAAATAAATAGCTGAGTTTTCACTTGTTGAAAAACTAGGTTCAACCGAAATTGACATAATGTCTTCTAAGTTGATCGTAACATCATTGTTATCAGATGCTTCGTCAGCTTTGAAATCAGCGTCTAGTGGATTGTAACTAACTTCCAATGTAAGAAACATAGTGTCGTCAATTGACATTGAATAACCAGCTTCAATTCCAGCGCTTGGAGCTACTGATCCAGCTGTACCTTTCGATACTTCACCGTTTCCATCAGTAAATTTACCATCTACCTCTGCACCTACTGCTGAACCTTGAACACCAACATAAAAACCATCGAAGTCACTTGCTCCAGCAAAAGATTTAGATATCATCCCTGTTACGAGGATTGTAGACAATACTAGTAATTTAAACGTTTTCATAATTTGCCTTTATTTTATAGTTAACTTATAATTTATACTTAAGTATGATCCCTAAATAACAAATTAATCTAAAACTTAACATAGTGAAGTTAGAATCATATTAATTAATAATAAGTTGTTGCTAATTTACAACAAAATAACCCTCTAAAATCAGCATTATTTGAATATTTAGTTAGGGTTTAAAAAATTTAAGATCCAAAATACAAGATAAACAACTTATAGTTTAAAAATAAAGAATATTAGAAAGAAGGCTTTTTAATAGATTCTTAAATTTTTAATTAAAAAAAGCTCCTCTTATTCTTAAAAGTTCCCTACTTAAATGCTTATTTTCTTTAAATGGTCTTCTGCCATGTAGCCAAAAGCTATTATTTGCTAAAATCATAGAACCCACTGGTAATTTTGTTATTATCTTGTTCTTACTCTCTTCAAGTCCATCTGATAGTTTTTGTAAAAAATTTCCTTGTTCCATATTTTGTGGTTCCGGAAATTGATCTATAAATGATATTTGTGCTCTTCCTTCTTGATCAGCTGAAAAAATTGGATGTTCCACTTTATAATTTATATTTTTACTTTTTGGAGAACTCCAAATAAAATTTTTTTTTCCCGCAGGATCATTAAATAAGCGATCACAATGTTCCCAGTCATCTAAATGCAACATCGTTGTTTCACCGCCCTCAACATTTTTTTCTTCAATTTTAGCCATTAACAGCCAATCAGTAATTTCTTTTACATAAGTGCCATCAGTATGAAGGTCCATATTTATATAAGCCTTCCTTAGATATGAATCGCTTTTATCTATATGTTTTATATGAAATCTAGCATAATATTTTCCAGCCATTGAATCATAATTTGGAATGCCTATTAAATAAGAAATTGCTGTTGATAACTTAATTAAAAAAACATCATTAATTTTGGAATTAACTCTGTTAGGAGAAATTATAAAACAACCTGTTTTTCTATCTCTTAGAATTTGATTCATAAATTTACTTAATCTATTTGAGGTTAAATCATCTAAACTTTTAGCAATAGTAAAACGAGTAAATGGTTTATACTCTAAAGCAGTGATATCAAATTTATTAAAAGGAAATATTAGTTTATCTAAAAGGTCATTTTGTATATTAATTTCAATAATTCTTTTAGATTTTTTATGTTCAGAAATATCAAATCCAGGAATTTGATTATTCATTTTTTAATCTCCAATAAAATTAAAATATTATTTTTCATCTTAAAAAACTATTTAATAAAGAAAGCATGATAGCAGATAAAATTGTTGGATAAACTAAGTTTTTTTTTGTAAAATAAAAAATTAATATTGATATAAAAATAACAATAAACCTTATTAAATAATCTGTTTCTGACAAGGCTCCGGAAGGGAAAAATACTATTCTAGCTATTAATGCTGCTAAAGTCGAATATGCGAGACAATTAAACCATTTAAATAATTTTGAATTTTCTTTAATTTTTTCAGAGCTTACTACTCCTAAAAATCTAGATAGATAAGTAGCTAAAGAAGTTATAAAAATAATCAAAACAATATTACTTGTCATTTTGTTCTCCAATAAAAAAAGCAATAGTTCCTGCTAAAAATCCTCCATATAAAATGCACCACTCGGGAGATAAAAAATAAAATAAGGGACCAAGTATAGCTCCTAAAATTATTGAAATAGTAACTTGCAATGTCTTCATTGCACCTATCATCATACACATAAAGTAGACAGGATTCACAATTGCAAGACCTATCATCATATCTTTGTTCAAAAAATCTGCAGCAAAATAGCCAAGCATTGTTGAAAAAATTGCTACAGACCATGTAGCAGTACCTATGCCCATCCAGAAATCAATTCTATGTTCCTTTTTGATTTCCTTATAGTTACTTTTCATTATGAGCCATGCAGAAACGGCAATAAAGTGACAAGAAAAATAATATTTCCATTTTGGCTGATTTTTATGCATTAATAATGGCATCAAAGAAACTGTCATAGGATACAATCGAGCATTTACTAACCAAACTGCTAAAAAAATATTTATAATTGATGCTCCAATTAACATAGATTCAGCCATTACTAATGAGCCAGGAAGAGCATAAGTTAGAAATGTTGAAAATATACTTTCTTGAATAGTGAAGCCTAAATTTTTAAGCAATGCTCCAATTGCTATAAAACTTGCTCCTAAAGCAAGTGCTGGACTGTTAATACCTTTTATTGAAAAAAGTCCTTTAAAATAATATTTTAAATTAATCATTAACCGCCTAAAAATAGACGTCCGACATCAGGGTTGTTTAGTAATTCATCACCTTTTCCAGCTATAGCAGTTTGACCTGAGACTAATACATAGCCTATATCAGCAAACTCCAACCCTTTTTTTGCGTTCTGCTCAACAAGAATAATTGTTTTTTTTTCATTTTTTTGAAGATCTCCAAGAATTTCAAATACCATCTCAATATATTTTGGTTCCAAACCAATAGATGGTTCATCAACTAATAATATAGATGGCTTCATTACTAGGGCTCTAGAAATCTCTAACAATCTTCTTTCTCCACCTGACAAAACTTTTGCAGGTTGATTTCTTCTATTTTTTAGTCTTTCGTATTTTTGAAGTATTTTTTCTGCTTCTTCAAAAGACTCTTCAGTTTTATCTTTAATATATCCTCCCATTAAAAGATTTTCTTCAACTGTCATATCTGGGAAAACAGAATTATCTTGTAAAATATAAGCAATTCCTTCTGACTTTAATTTTTGAGCTGGAGATAAATTTGTAATCCTTTTTCCTTCAATTTCAATTTCACCTGAAAATATATTTGTAAAACCATATATCGAATGAAGAATAGTAGATTTTCCTGCACCATTAGGACCGATTAAACACAGTGACTGGGCTTTACTTACAAAAAGATCGAAATTATGTAATATTTCCATCTTTCCATAGCCTGCATTCATATTTTTAATTGTAAGATGAACATTTGAAGGTGATAGTTTTTTTAAGTTTTCTGCAACTGGAGCCTTTCCTAAAACTTCATATTGGTTAGACATTATTGTGCTCCTAAATAAGCCTCTATTACACGCTTATCATTTTTAATTTCATTTGGTGTTCCATTAGCTAGCATTTTCCCATGCGCTAAACAGAAAATATTTTCTGCTAATTGCATAATGACTCTCATGTTATGTTCGATAACTAATAAAGTTATACCAAAATCTTGATTTACTTTTATTAATCTATCTATAATTCCATTGATTAATGTAGGATTTATTCCTGCAGTTGGTTCATCTAATAAAAGCATTTCAGGCTCATTCATCAAGGCCATTGCTAACTCTAATAATTTTTGCTGACCGAAGGATAAGTCGCCAGCTCTTAATTTTCTTTTTTGAAACAGTCCTACAAAGTTTAATAAGTTTTCAGCTTTTTCTGTAAGTTCTTTTGGAATTTTTGAAAATATCATTAATAAACTTGCATCACTACCTTTGTGGCTGATGAGCATATTTTCTACACAATTAAGCTTTCCATAAATTCTTGTTTGTTGAAAAGTTCTTAGTAAACCAAGTTTAGCTATCATAGGAACTGGAAGTTCAGACACTTCTTTTCCATTGAATTTTATAGACCCATTATCTATAGGGTAAGTACCAACAATTGAGTTAAATAGTGTCGTTTTGCCAGAACCATTTGGTCCAATTAAGCCAACAATTTTTCCTTTTTCTACTGACATTGAAATATCAACATTAGCTTTAACACCACCAAAAGATTTGCTTAGGTTGTTGACTTCTAAAATACTCATTTTAATTCCACCTGTGCTTTCCTGTCCGCTTCATCTACAACTTCACCAAATCTCTCTGGATATTTTTCTCTAAGCCAACCCATAATTCCCTCTGGAAAATAAATTACTATTACAACGATTAGAACTCCTAGCGCAACATACTGCCAGCCTAAAAAGAATGTCCAAAAACCTTCTTTAAAAATATGAAAAACTGTTGCTCCAATAATCGGCCCCCACAAAGTCCCTTTTCCACCTAAGATTGCCATAAGGACCATAAAAACTCCCATTTCTCTTCCATCAAAAGCAACATCAGTTGAGTCTATATATCCAACAAGCCCTCCCATAATTCCTCCTGCCAAACCACAGAAGAATGCTGAAACCATCCAGCCTATTATTTTATACTTCATAGTTTCAATGCCCATTGCCTCTGCTTTATCCTCATTATCTCGAATAGCATTTAGAATAAGTTTGAAACGAGTTGAGTAAATTGATCTTATAGTTATAAATGTAAGTACTAGAGCAAAAAAACTACAAAAATAAAAAAATTCTCCTCTTGCTTCTAAGCCTCCGAAGTCAGGAAAAGGTGGGGTTGTAAATCCTTGGCCTGCCCCTATTATTTCAATGCCTCCAGAAATTTCTCCAGCTGCAACTCCTAATCCCAAAGTACATATTGCAAAATAATGACCTCTTAATCCTAAAATTGAATATCCAATTAAACCTGCAACAATTGTTGGAACAACTGCCGCAACTATAAGCCCAACTGCCATACCTTGAAAAAATTGTTTAGGAGTATGAACAAATGTCTTTTCTCCACCACTTTCTGTCCATTCTGCTAGTGGAAAAAACATTCCAACTTGAACTGAAGCACATAAATACATTCCAAGCCCATAAAAAAGTATATTCCCAAAAGAATTATAACCCATCTCGCCACCTTGTATATTCCAAGTAGCAGCAAGAATAATTAGTACACAAAGAATAGATAATTGAACTTTAAAAGCTGGAAATATAAACGGTGCTGCTAACCCAAATATTAATATTGCTGCGTATAAAATTAAATCTTTTTGTTTCATTTTAAATATTCTCTTTTTCTAGAAAGCTTAAATCTTCTGTAAACTAGAATTAAAACTAATAATAAGAAAACTGAACCAATTCTAAACTCTGTTCCTAATATATAATCAGCAAATTCCTCAAAAACTCCCAATCCCATTCCTGATAATGCTACACCAGGTAAATTTCCTAATCCTGCAACAATCACGATCATAAAAGATCTAATTGTATAAGGTAATCCCATGTAAGGATGTATTGTAAAAGTTATTGATATTAAAGCCCCTGCAACACCACATAAAGCAGCATTGATACCGAAAGTTGCAGCGTAAACTTTTTCTGTATCAACGCCTAAAATCTTTGCTGCTCTTGCGTTTTGAGCCGTTGCTCTTATTGCACGACCAAGTTTTGATTTTTTCATATAAATAACTAAACAAATTGCAAATACAATACTAACTGCCGCAGAAAATATTTTAGAGTTTGGTAAAACTACATTGCTATCAAATAAAAAAGTCGTCCCATATCCTGAATTAGCTAAAACAACATCTGCACCGAATACAAAATTCATCAGTTGCATAAAAAGAATACTTATTCCAAAAGTAGCAAGAATTGAGATAAAAAGATCTCTATCAACAACTTTATTAATTACTAATTTATAAAGGCCGACACCAACAAAATACATTATTATTGGAGATACAATAACTCCCCACGCTGGATGAATTCCATAAAGATACATAAAGTAAGCAATGTACCCTCCTAAAATAACTAAGTCACCTTGAGCAATATTAATAATATTCATCACTCCCCATTGCAAAGCCATGCCGTAGGCAATCAAAGCAAACAATACACCTAAAAGAATTCCATCCAAGCAAGCTTGAACGCTAATCATTGGATATTGGAAAACCATAAAGTCCATAAACTACCTTTAAAAAAAAAATACCCCCTAGAGTTTAGGGGGTATTTATAGATTAGTTATTATCTTTCAGACCACTTAGGTACTGGGTGAATTAACTTCGCAGATGCCCACTTAAGTGGAGCAACAACTTTGTTTTCACATTTCCCACCATCACAAATAACTTGGAATAGTACCATCGGTTTAGAAACATTCTGACCACCTGGTGCAAATTTTATGTTTCCATAAAAAGTTTGCATATCAGTAGCAGCAAGAGCATCTCTTACTTTCTTTTGA
>MDTB01028085.1_pt1 | contig 16622 bp, 5 predicted proteins | sample 811161 | NCBI WGS metagenome assembly MDTB01 (sample SAMN05326650, study PRJNA326480) | marine metagenome | isolation source: seawater | place: Mediterranean Sea | collected 2009
CAAGAAATCATGGAAATATTCAAGCATTGACACGTCAACCGTTGGAAGGTCGTTCACGTGACGGTGGACTACGGTTTGGCGAAATGGAACGGGATTGCATCATCTCTCATGGCGCAAGTAATGTTTTATCCGAGAGATTATTTGAACAGTGTGCCCCAGACAGGGAGCACTGATTCTAATAGTCTTGTAACTGATCACAAAATTAATTCAAATCCAAGATATAGAAGAAAGATGGACGGTGGGATGTATAGCGGCGAATTTGACCGCAATATGGACAATCGGTTTGTTCAACATGAAATTCCCCAAAATGACTATCAGTATGCTTGGTTTACTTCTTCAATATCAGAACATGTCGACGCAGCTGCAATCTCTGGGCACTTGCACTCATTTAGTCAAGCGTCGATCGGTGATGCTACTGGGTCGTTAAGGTATGAAAGAACTTATGAATTTGTTAGCGGAAACTTTGGGCGCTTCGGTCGACAATTGCCAATGCGCGGACAGGATTTGTATGATTTAAATTTTGCAAATATAAACATTCCAGGTGTGAATGTTCAAGATCACTTGACGTCTTCTATAAATACCATATCTTCTGCCCATGCGCATGGGATGATATCTGGAACAATAAACTATAGGCACGGTCCATACGGTTGGCCAACTTGGAAACAGATTAGGGTTGGGGAGACTGCACTAGCTAGATACTTTAGAAGAAACAACACATATTCACTTCCAGTAAGGGATCACGGTGGCGGTCTAGAACCCACGATTGACTTTAGGACTTTGGGTAATTATTCTTGGCCAGACAACATAGACCATAGAGTAGGGGGGTCGGATAGAAAAATAGACCATCAGAATTATAGATTTACCGATCCGCCTGTTACTTCAAACAGACACCCGATGGCGTTGAGGACATTCTACCCTAATGTTCCTTTTATTGGTTTTGGAGAATCAAACACGCCACCATCAGAAGATCGTATTCCAAGACTTCCTCGTTATGGAATTCCACCAACCCAAGATCGGGGTAATTTTGATAGACTGCCAGAAGCGACTCCCGGTAATAGATTTAATGCATTGGCGTCTTTTCAACCGGCGTCGAAAAAGTACTCGTTCAATAACAAACTAACTCAATTTGCAGATGACGAATTGTCAAAGGTGTTGGGCATCCGACAGTCCTTACCCTTTAAGGAAGATGCATTATTACAAGATGATCTTTTAACTTATGATTTTACTGTTCCGGGATCATCTGTGGAATATTCAATGAATATTTTTCCAAAAGAAAAGAATACTTTTCTCGAACAATCAAGAGAAAGAACAAGATTCAAAACAGATGATTTTTGGAAGACTACGCAAGCAGAAAGAGTTTTAACGAATATAACCAACTCACAAGGAAATACAATTCCAGAACTATCAGTGTGGCCACTAGATGGACCTACTAATTTTGGATCAAACGCAATCAATACAACGGTGCAAAAGCTGACAGGTGACGGATCAGGTGAGTTGTTTGCAAACTATGCTGTTTTTCATAATGGATTGACACACCCTAGTGCAAGTGCACTATATGCTAGACCATTCCCAATACAATCTACGTCCAGTTTACCGGCCTCAACTAATCTGTTTAAATTCTTTTTGGCACACACAATCAGTAGAAAAGCACAAATACTTGGTGATTTTACTGCCGATGCTAGAAAAGTGCTTGCAAGTCTTGGTCAGACTGGCGTAATTCTTAAAGTAGCTACGGCAAACTCAAACAATACACCTACCTCAGTTTCAGGAACAGTGCCTGCAGGGTATGTAAACGATGCCGGGGTGTCTTACCCCACTTCAGATACTAAAGGTGTGAGAACCGCCAACGCTCAAGGATCTACAGGGTTTCAACCGATAGTGTTTCATGGCACCCGTACGGCGGCCGCAAGCATCACAGGAGAACCTGGTGGATACTCTTTTTATAGATTTATACAAACTACAGGTAGTGTAATAAATTCAAGATCATTGTTAATAAATTTTCACTTAAGAACGGGCGGAAACGGGTCGAACGCCGACCACTATGGTATTAAAGCAAGTACACTCCCCATGTATGTTCAGGTTGGATCAGATGCAAATGGGTGGTTAACCGTAGCAAAGATAGACCCAGAAGATAAACATAAGGTTAACAATAGATTTGTATTTCATAGTGTGCTTGTGACTGCCTCTGTGGGGTCTGCCCGAGAGGTTAGGTGGATTGCGCCGAGCACCGACGACCCGTATACGGGCAATTGGAATTTAGCGCTACCAAATATTTATGAAGGACTACCAGCAAATTATCTCCCTTTTGGTTTATCTGTTGAGTCCAATAATGATTTTGTGGGAGTTGCTGGAAATCACGTATCATCTTCATTTACAGTTGCAAATCGTTTTCCCGCAAAGAGAGACTATTTTACGCCTCAATCTAACATAGGATTTTTATCGTTTGCTTCAATTGATGAGTATGGTGACGAGGCATTTAAGAATTGGACCGGGGCAGGTCCCACATTGTCTCCACTAGGTGCGTATTTCTCTTCAAGCATATCCTTGGAGGTAAATAAGACTTTTGATATTAAATTTAGGCAAGATTTTGATTCTGGCAGCGTGATGGTGTATCCAAAAAATAATGAGGTTACCAATCATTTGTACGGATCTCAATTTTTTAGAACGCCAGAACACGCTGCTAGAAGTCCATTTAATTATGATAATTATGAAGATTTTGCATATCAGTCAAAATTGTTAGCAAAAGATTTCTCTGTTGTTCCTGAGTTTAGGATAAGCGAGCATATGAATCGATATATAAATGAGATTGGTGGTGCTGATCCATTCTTTAGTTGCAATGACACGATGCTAACCTTGACGGGATCTAAGACGCTTCAAAACAGTTCGCAGGATGGTTTTTATGAAGTTTACAGTCATACTGATTTTATAAAACATTTTGACGTTGTTGAGAGCAGAATGAATGCTATAAAGGGTGCAACCCCAACAAAGTTGTCCTTGGAGTGTAAAGCTTTTAAAAAGTTTTTGCCATATAAGGGGTTTTATCCGGCCGACAGAATGACTCAGATGGCAAGTGAATTTAGTTCTTCTTATAGTCAGTTTGTCACGGGTGGTCATTGGAGAAATGTACTGACACCTTATTACGCACCAGGAATTGGGTTTAACACTATAAAGTCCGGTATTGCTGTAGATTATCCTATTTTTGAACCACATGAAGACAGAATTTACAATCAGTACGGAATAATATTTCAATCTGCTAGTTTAGCAGTAGATTATGGCGGCGGAAACGCTGTCAGCGCTGATACTGGACGTCCCTGGATTGCAGGCGAGGGCGGATCAGGACTGAGTGGATCTGCAAGACTTTCGCTTAATAGAATTGAAGTTGGCGGCGGATCTGACTGGGCAAAGTTACTAACAGGCAGTCTATCCCCATCAGCAACAAACAAAAAACTAGTAGTTTCATGTTGGGTGTACCTCCCGAAGAAACACAGGGTTGCTGATAATTTTGGTCATACAATTAATTCTTACGGTTTAATGCGCCAGCGTGGAACCATTGCTAGTTTTGGCAGTGGAGAGGATTCATCCGACTCAGCGTGGAAAAAGGGAATTCACTTTGGATATTGGACACAGGCAAGTATCGCATCTACATCCAATGATATGGGTTCAGACCTCGGTGCGGCCGCCACCAGCGATGACGTCGATCCAAATTATACTATGGGTTTTACGTGTTTCGGCGGCAATGGGAAAGATTTCTTTGCTCTAGCTAGAACTGGCGGCGGGCAATACACAACAAACCCGAATAAGTCCATATCACCAGGATGGAATCATCTTCTTTTAACTCTAGACCCAAATGGGATAGGATATGATGTAAATCGCGATCATATTGGTTTTGATGCATATGTTAATGGTGACCTCTGGTCAACGGATGTCCACCTAACTGCAAGCACTGGATTTTACGACGGAGGTACCACCAACCCCGATAACCAGGATCAGGGCGATCCCCCATATGTTGTAACTAACAGTGGATCATTGGCAGCTAAACCGCTTTTAGATGGTGATAGAAATTGCTTTATTGGTACTCACCTGGGAAGCACAAAGAGAATTAATGCACTCCCGCAATTAAATTTGAGACCTAGTACGTATGAGAAGGAGTCTTCAAAAATAATTCTTAACACAACAACCGAGGCCACAAACGCGAATCTACAAGCAAGAGATCAATGTATTGCGTCCGAAAACGAACACACAATGTTGGATTGGTTGCAACCTTCGGAAATGATGATTTCCGAGGTGATGATCTTCAATGCTGTTGCTGCTTCAAGTACGGGTGAGATGGCAAAAAGACTTTCCGGGTATGTTAATGGGGCGCCAGACTTTGCATCCTTTACGAATGATGCTAATCTTCAAGACGTTGATAATTTAACTGTCTTTAACACGATAGGAAACACACTTGGTCCCAGACACCCATACACCTGTTTGGAAAAACAATATCACAAAAATCTGGTAGCATGGTATAGACCAGGAAATGATACTGGATATGTCCCCGTAGGGCGCACGAATGGTTTACATGTGTTTAACCATGCACAGAATTTATTTAGTGGTAAAATACCGGGTGACACAACTGGAAGTGTGCTGCAATATGACATACATAGCATGCCTTCAAAATATAATCACATGTCAGGAACTTTGTATGGATTTACAAATTGGACAGGATCCGTCGCACGGGATCTTAAATTTTCACCTAGATACAGGCAACGATGGAACGGAATAGCGGACTTGTCAAACCCGGCTCAGTATACATATGTTTATAGTTTTCCATCTGCATCGATTGCTGATAATCCTAATGCACCTTTTAAAACTTGGTATGCGAATATAGGAAGTGATTATTGGTTTGAAAATTCAAGAGCGTATAATGAAAAACTGCTTATTGAGAACAATCCAAACTTAACAGGGTCATATATGGTTTGCACAGGGTCTGTTAGGGTTCCATCATTTATTGTTGGCACAAATCGTAATTTTACTGAAGATAGTTCAGTGCCAAGAATTGGATCTGCAAGTTATGGTACGTATCACTTTACTGGATCGTCCGCTGTCGGAGCAGAGGAGGTTTACTCACAAGGTTGGATTAATGATTATCAAAAGAATACAGGTGTACGCAAAGTAAATAGAATTCCTTTTGAGGCGATAATATTCCCTGCTGCATTTACACCTGAAAGTAAGGACGACGGCGATTCTCCATTTGCTCTTTATTACGATAACGAACCACATTATAGTGCAAGTTTGCATGGTGCAATGACAAACAAGCGAAGATACGTTCAGCAGAATTCTCATAACCAACAGGTTTACGAGTGGACTGACAAAGACACAAGTGTTGATTACAAAACAGATGAGAACTTTCATTTTGGTGTAGCTGTGAACTCTGCATCGGTGATGAGTCAATTTGATTTAGCTAGTGCACGAAGAAGATCGGCACTATACACATATGCAGCGAACAATTTTTATGCGGAATGCTTAAACTTTTTTATCGCAAATAAAAAGGGTGTAACGATCAGGTCTAAGAGTAGACCTGGACTCCCTGTTGATCCTAATATACAACAATACAGAATGACCATCGAACTAAACTCTGGACGGAATCCGGCAAGAAACAAAGATAATCCACTTTACAATAACCCGTCGGCCTTTGGTCCACCAGTCGATGCCGGTACACACAGAAGACAGCATGCCGACGGCACACACTTTTCTAGGTCCTTACAGTCTCATGGGTATGGGTTCGCACCATATTTGCCGTCTCACTATGATGGATTCTCGCGAGCGGTATATACATTTACTCCGGATTCGAACATTGTGTATACAACGGTGCCTCAAATACTGGAAGATACAACTGTAGAATATTTTAGGAGTATTAGTTCAACAGGGTCTATCTCAACGAGAGGAGGTAGTGGATTCGCCAGTAATGAAAGACCTGCAGCAGACACGGTTGTTTCTTCATACAATAGAAGGTTTGCAATGCATATTACTGAAAGTTTTAATGGATTGTCGTTGGGGCAAGAAGAGAACCTAGTACAAAGATACACACCAGCTGGGGATCCGATTGAAGGCGAAAAGTCACTGGTTATTCAGACCAAATTTGAGTGTCCAACATTTGACTTCTCTGCAGTAGACGCTGACCAACCAAGGACCGGAGAAACACTACAACACCTCCCAAGAATAAGAGGGGTATGGCACCAGACGGGTTCTTTCAGCGGGGACGCAAAAAGACCAAACGTTAGAATTATTACTCCGCGAGCAGCAACAAATGTCGGCGACCTCAGTAGGTTGTTGGGAATACAAATCGATGACGACCAAAACGTTGTAGGGGAGCTTCCAGAATCCAGAACCGTTAGAGAAGGTGTGGTTGCGATTCCTTTCCGTACTAGGAATAACGTTAGAAGGTTTTATAATCTTCCGCATCATGAGGTGTATCAGGCGGTTAGAAATCTTGGATATTCTGATTACAAACTAAAGACAGAAGAAGAAAGAAGACAGTTTGAAGAGTTTGCTAATCGTATTGACAATCCCCCCGGACTTGCTGGCGGTGGGGGCATACCAGGATTGGATGTTGCAAGAAGAATACTTGACGATCAAAGTAGTGTACCGCTGGTTCGACCTTCGATTCAAAAGATGGTTCGATCTATGATGCACTATAATATGCCACCACAATTTAACTTTTTAAAATATAATGACCCCAGTGGAAAGTATATTAAACCGTTTGCAATGTATATATTTGATTTTTCAGTGTCTCTGGACAAGCAGGACATTGCTAGAATTTGGCAGAATGTCACACCAGACTTTGGACTAGATAACTTTGGGTCAACAAACGGGTCAAGGCAGATTTTAAGTTCTAGGGTTGTTGAGCATGATCTGTATGATACAGATGACTTGCTTAATCCAATGCCGGATATGTATCCCCTTCCAGGTGAGGATGATAGGTATGGTGTTAGAAATTGGACTGGTGGTTTTCACGAAGATCTACAATGGTTGGTTTTTAAGGTCAAGCAAAAAGCAGAGTCAAACTATTTTCGAAAGAAAGAATTAGATAAACTGCCAGATGGACACCCTGAAAAAACTATTAGCGTTGAGAACGATATATTCAGGTACGGTTTCAATTGGCCATATGATTATTTTTCTTTGGTTGAACTAGTTAATCTGAAGTCATCTATATCTTTTGGTGACAAGGAACATAGGTTCGACGGCAGAACTGCTAGAACGTTTTTAGGTAGGAGAGAAGACGATTGACTTTTTTCAATAAAAAAGAGGAGGTTCTAGATGTCCAATTGACTCAATTGGGTAAGTACCTGCTTTCAAAGGGCAAGTTAAAACCAAGTTTTTATGCATTCTCAGATGATGAAATACTTTATGACCCTTCTTATGCTGGCATCGAAAATAAAGAAACTGCAAAAGAGGCGTCAAACAGAATACAAAAAGATACCCAACGATTGCGAACACTGTATGAACATGATGGTGTCGAGACAAGAATTAAGTCCTTGAATGGGCATGAAGTTGAAAAAGTTAGAGGGTTTGGGTGGCAAGCTAGGATTAAAAACAGAACAGAAGAAATGCCATTTAATCAGGCATACGGTATTGACACATTCACAGACGAGAAGATGGGTGCCGACGATAGAAATTTGGTTAGAAACATGTTGGGAAATTCTAAGATTGGTGAGCAGAGATCTCCATCTTGGCGCATTGATTCCCTTTATAACGGCATGATAGAAAGCATAAACGTAAGTTCCTCATCCCCAAACGTTGGAATAAAGAGACCAGTTTTAAATTTAGAAGTTGATTACGATATTGTTGGCGAGTATGTTTCTCCAACGGAAGTTGACCCTGCAACTCTTGATGGGTTTTATTTAGAGGTTGGACCGGATGGGCAACTTGCACAATGGGAGTTTGACATGGATTCGCCTCTACCAAGAAGTATTTTGTTTGTTGATTCCGTCAAGGCAAGCGTCCCAAACTCACCGGTCGTTTTAAGTATCATAGAGGACAATGTTCAGTTTGATTTAGAAAACTTTGAGTATGAATTTTATGAAATAGAAAAGGTCGAGTTGAACGAGAGAGCAAACAATGCACCAGTTGAAAGGTTGAGAAGGTTGTCAAACTTTTCTCCAATTGCTGGACCTTTTGGGTCGGATGATCCAGCGCTAGTGCCAAACAAAAAAAGCATAGAACACTATTTCACTGTCGGGTCAGATGACACTCTTGAGAGTGTTTTCGGTACAGACTTAAATGGTGCAAACCCATTTAAGAGACTTTTGGCGATACAGGGGGATATCAATAGTACTATAAACGCAGCAGAGGAGTACGCAGAGATTGCTAGAAACCCAGAGGCAGCTGCCATTTCTTCTGAGTTATCAAATGCGGAAGGGGAGTGTGAAGACTGATGGCAATTAATCGATATACAGATACAAATCAAATAGTTGGTCAGTTTCTGCCTAAAATTTACACAAACAGGATAACGGTTGAAGACTTGGGAACATATTCAGCCGAAAGACCTGGTCGAACTAAAGTCACAGTTGACTACCATGTAAAAGACGTTTTAGATCAGAACGGCGTAGGTGTCATAACGCAAACCAGAGAGGGGGAGGACGGGTCTGATTTACAAGATACAATCCTTCAATCTCTAAAGGTTGCAACTGTTCTTTTAAGCAATCAACGAGATGCAACAGAATTTGTAAGGGATATTTATAAGTTGTCTGAAGGCGTGTGGGCCGAAGATGTGCCCTTTGCTCTTGCTATAAGATTTTTGTCAATGGGATATACTTTGAATGGCAAGACTAATGAACTGTACATACAGGACGGCCGCCCACAAGAATTGGGATTCGAATTTAGAAACACAATATATGAAACTTTTGATCAAAACAACAACGTAATAAATATCATACCATACAGTAGATCTTATGAGATAAACAATGAAGAGTGGGACAATTGCGATAATTTGTCGTTGGTATGTTTTACTTTTTTTGATTTTGCAGAATTGGGGTTGTCGATAGACGGACTTTCTAATGAGGGTGCAAACAAACTTGGATATATGGTGGGAGACTTAACGAACGACTCTATTTTTGTTGGTGGCAATATTGTCTCAACAGCAAGAATATACAGAGAATTAGATACGAACAATCCATATTACGGACCAGTTCATTATCACTCATCTGATAATCCAGGTGCTGATGGGTATACTGGGTATATGGCTGGGCGCCCAGGTCAAGATATGGGTCCTCGCCTAAAGGCGATCCAGGTGCCAGTAACTAAGGTGCAGGATTTTCGTAAATTGCAAAGGACAAAATTGGTTAACTATTACCCTGCGCAATTGCAGGGTTTCAGGTCTTTAAGTCCAGAGCTTTCTTTTTTAGAAAAAAGAAATAAAAACTTCTTTCATACGGAAAATGTTATTGTTGATTACGACTATGGAGCAAGAAACACCAACATAGAGTTCACTGTCGACTTCAGAGATATATTTAAGAATAACTCTAGGTATTATGACTTACTGCATAATATTCCAATCTATAACCTTTTGCCACTGAATTATCTCATGAAGGTTGTAAATATAAAGATTGTAAGAAGGAGGGTTTCAAACGCCGCAATCGGACACAACAGGTTTGGCGCTCATGAGAGAATAAAGTATGACAGATATAACCAGATGGATCACGTTGTTGTGAGTACATCCGATGCCCGTGATTCCTTGGAGGTGATCGAAAAACAGGACGATTTTGGGTGCATAAGACAGACTGCCCGAACTTCCAACATGAGATCTTTTTTTGTTAAAGATTACGAAATATCAAACTATCACAACAGTAATACGACATATCAGTATGGAGTCGAAATAATTATCAATGACACAACAAAAGATTTTCTTTTACTATTTCTAGAACGTGGGCGGACGGCCGTCAGTGATTTAAAAAGATATGCACAAAAATGCAGAATTCCAGTTTTTGATACACATTATATAAAAAAGGAACAAGATGGATTACCCATTGGGTTAGGATCCGATGAGTATCCTGAGTATGGAGACACAGTCCAACATGGGAATTACAACATTAGAACAAAATCTTTTACAAACAAGTTTAAAAGAGAAGCACGTCAGGAGTTCGGAGCAAACTATAACGGTTTTGCATACTATGTTGACACGTTTTTGATGTTAACTCAGTTTTCATTTGGCAAAACAAGCGTTTCTTTGACCCGCAGTGCAGTTAGTAGTGTGCAGAGGGACGATCGTTTGCAAAGTCCATTAAATGCTCTGGAGTCATTAAAGGATGATGGTGTTTTTGATCTTCCGGACGGTCAAGGTGGGGGTACTGCAGATAGGCAAAGTTTAATTAATATGATAGACCCATCGAATGCACGACCGGAAACTATCGATGCTTTTATTAGATCCTTTGAAGATTTGGTGCTAGAGATGGAAGACTACTTGGATGCAGACTATAGATCTACATTGGATAACGAGGGGTCGGGATATACATCTAAGGGCGATCGAACAATTAAGGTTGAAAAATGGTTTAATGATACCGTGTATGGTGTTGACGAGGACAATTATATCACCTTAAGACCATCTGTGTTTATGGACTATGGTCTAGGTGGAATATCTTCAATCCTACCTCGCGTTATGGATTATGCTGCCCTTTTGGATAGGGTGAGGATAGAAATAGAAAATTATAACATTTCAGTTGATGCCCCAATAGTTCTAACACCAGTTTCGATTATTGTTGGAGATACTGAAGTTTATTTTGGTGGACTAGGTGGCGTACCTGGCGCCACCTCTGACGATCCAAATCCCTACAGGCAAAGATTTGAAATAGATCCCGAAGACAGGAATACACAAAATGCTTTTGGTATTTTTATAGAAGAATTATTGAGACTGCAGGAAGAGGAAAATTTTAATGAGATGTTAGCATACATGGCATCCTTTGAACAGCTGGAGCAGGGTAATTTGTACGCTGGAATTCTTGGTTTAATAGATCACATGTCACCAAACACGGTGGTCTATGGAGAGGACATTGGTCCACTTACTGCCATCCCACCAGAAATTAATTTTAGAATTAATTCAAATCAGTGTGGTTTGGTGGATAATACACCAGTACAACAAAACAGGCAAGAAAGAAGTATCTTTTTTCCTGAATTAGAGGGGTATGCTGCCCTTGGGTATAGTCAGGTAGGGGTATTGTTAGGAGGTTTGTCTCCGTCCGCCCAGATCGAAGAACTCGCGCCGCAAATACCATCGTTGGGTTTTCCAAGCGGTGGTATATATGATACTTCCCCTGCAGTCCTTTTTGATGGCGCAAATGCTTTGACATACAATGGTTTAACTTCACTAACACCAACATCTAGAATTGATATAGGATCTTTGAATGTGTTAACAGGCGGGTCGCTAAATGCCGACCTCGCCGCAACTGCCCGAGCAATTGGAGGATCCTCTGGACCTGGAGCAATGCCCCGCCGCCGACGTCGCCAAAGGTTGCCATCTTCTCACGGGTACCTTAGGGCTGCACGTGGTCCTGATGTTGCGGCCGCCGCCTCTGCTGTTGTGGGCGCAGCTGCGAGTGGGGCAAATGCGGGAGCAGCATCCGCAGCATCAGCTATTTCTGCCCTCATTGGTGGAGGTGGTTCTGGAAACTCCGATTCATCATCGGACAACACTGCAGCTGCCGCCGCGGTCGCTGCATTATTTGGTGGGGGAGGTTATTAAAGATGGCAAACGAGAGAGATCCATGTCAAAAATATCCTGATGTCGTGGTTGTGGAGCTAGAAAACGAAGAAGTGCCTCCCGAATATCAGAGCATACCTTTTCCTGGTATGGGTGCTGGTGTCGCAGAGACTGTATTAGAGTTTCAGGAAGATCGCCCAGAGGTTGTAGACTTTACATCTCCAACACCAGCTGAAGTTTTTACAGATACCATAAATGAAATGGGTGGATTCAACAATAATGAATTTCTTGCATCCTTGCAGGCGAATGCCCAAGCAACTAACGCAGAAGATCGTCAAAATTTGTTAAATGAAAATTTAGAAGATGCAGTTTTAACACCTCGATATCAAAATTATCTTGCCGCCGGCCGCAGCACTTGGTTGTTCAATAACAGTGCAGCTGCCTATTCGGGTCGTTTGGGGGAATTATTTACTTCAAAACCAAAGCACCTTTTAGCGATTCAGGCTGCTCCACTAACAACAATCAGGTCACCTTCAAATGTGTATGATGCTACATATACAGCCGACTCTTTTAGGTGGTTTGCGGATAAATTATGGGTTAACGCTAGTGATTTGTCAGGACCTCAAGAATATACAAGTCCCGATACAATGAAGACAGAGCACGGAAAAACAAAAGGAAGTTCAGATTTTTATTTTATAAACAAAGCATCAGGCGGCGCAGTTCATTGGGGTGTGCTATACATTGATCCTGGCAAGAATGCAACGATCAGGGCGGCAGACCCTGGTCGCCTCACCACCGTGTTTATAAGAGATAATTGGCAGAATCTAGAAGAAATCGTTAGCACTCTTAAAGGACAAAACTTTTTAGATCTTAAAATTGGATATGAGGTGCACGAGTTGTACGCTGTGTCGTATGGTACTGATTCGCAGCAGTGGTCTTGGGTTGACTATTTTGCAGGCAATGTAAAAACGAACCATGCAGCAGAGTATGTTAGACCTGGACCTAGAACACCACATAATGAAATAATTAGAAACTTTAGAGCTTTGGCATCTAGACCGCAGTCTCCAACTTCTTGGAACATAATACTCTTTTCTGCCCCTCCGGAACTTCAAAAGGTAAACCTTAATCCGTTTCCGGTTATACCTTTTTATGGGGAGATGTTTCCACGAGAATTCAATACACACCCACTCAATCCAACTGGACCTGGTCGAATGCCTCACGTCGGGAGAAACTTTTATGAAGACATTACAACGAATGTTGTGGACATACTTTCGAAACAAGAAGCGGACGTTTTGGATATTGGCAATAAATCTTATTTTGATATTAGACCAGTTTATTCATATTATGATTGTATGTACGAAAAAATCTTTAGTGGCGTGTTGGATGAGATTGAGTTACCAACGCCCTATATCAGAACACCTGGGATGGTTTATGAAACATCATCCCGAAGAAGAGAAGGGTTAAGTTCCCCAATAAAAGAAGATTTTATTGAAAGTTTGGCGAATAAATTACAAGTTGCAGATACATTTTATCAAGTAAATTACTTTTCTGAAAACTCAGATTCAATTATAGACACTTATCCGAGAAGTCAAAATGATTTTGTTTCAACTTTGAGAGGAGCTGCAGAAAGAAATGAAGATTCGGAACGCGCATTGGCGGTATATATGTCTGATTATTATGGATTTAATATAGACAATGAGAAAAATAATTTTTATCTAAGTTCATTTACGCGAGAAGAAATGGACATGCTTTACGACCGCAGGTATATGAATCCTATGTTTGTAGAGATGGAACTGGGCAGTGTGCAAAAGTCTCAATTATCTGAAGCAATGACCCTTAATGGCGATGACACTCTAATGAAAAATCTTTTCTCTAATTTAAGAACAGACAGGGTTAGCGTAAGTCCGGATGTCGCCGTAGAAGGAATACTGTTGGATCCCGACCAGGAGTCAGAATATACTGATAACCAAGTAGCAATGAGTGAAGGGTTGGATGACAAATTAGACATGGAGGGGGTTAGTTACGTAGATCAGATAGTGCAGAGCGGATTCGACGCAATCCAGGGCGAAGAGACACTGGGGGTTGAATATACAACTGGTGACACTAGAAGTTTGGTGCCGTTTAAGTCATTTGATTTTGCTAGATGGTTTGATCAGCAATTCAAATATTATACGGGTGAGATGGCATCGCAAATGTCTCCAATGGAAAAGTTCGCTAATATTTTTCGAATGTTGCTAATAAAGATAAGAATATCAAGATTTATAAACTCTAGATCAAGAACATATTCTCAAATAATGTCTGGAGTCCCTGCGAAAAACGAAGTTATTGGATTTAGTATTGACAAATATTTAATTAACAGGACAGATAACTCTCGCACCTATATTAGCACTTTTCACATTATGTCAAACAATGAAAGGGAAGTAGAAAGGTTTGTTGATTCACAAGTTAAGTATGGTAGGATATACGAATATGAAATCAATAGAGTTGTCGCTATTGTTGGAAATAGGTACGCATATGTCGACATAAATTCTAAATTCGACAAATTTGAAGACAACAACTTTAAAAAAGGGGTGGGGATAGTCAATATGCCCTTTTTAAATATAGCAGTGGTGCCCTCTTCAGCAAGAAGAATATGTGTTGCCGATAAACCACCTGTGTTTCCAAATGTTGATTTTATTCCATACAAGGGAGTGAAGAACCAGGTTCTGATAAATCTATCTGCTGCCTCTGGTGAGTATTCGACTCGTCCGGTAACACTGCTACAGACAGACAATCAACATTTTTATGCAACGTGTGTTTCTCAAAATCTAATACCAGCTGGATCGGAGATAAATTTAGATGCAAATTTTTCATTAGAGAATGTACTACCACCTGGCAGTCTCCTTAAGCATCGTCACGATGATGCGGTTGTTGGGTTTGAGACCTTTAGGTTGGAAAAGCATCCAGGATCTCATGATGATTTTTATAATTCTTTAAGATCTAGAAGACTTGGGTATTCTGACAATGTATCAATATTGGACGCGATAGTGCCAAACAAGAAGTATTATTATATTTTTAGAACAATCGACGTGCATGGTCATAGGTCCAACCCATCAGAAGTATATATGATTGAGATGGTTACAACAAACGATGCCACAAGATTGAAAGTTGAGATAGTTCCATTTAAGAGTGATCCGATCGAACCATCGCTTGACGGAAAACAATTTATTTATTTGATACCATCACTCGCTCAAAGAACGTTGAATACCCCGCCCACAGGCAAGTTTTCAGACCTTGAGCAAATGAATACCGAGGACATCATGGGCGACGAAAATTTGGACAAAGTTTGGAATAAAAGATTTAAATTAAGACTAAGAAGTAAGAACACTGGTAAAGAGATAGATATAAATTTTAGGTTTAATCTAAAAGTACATAAACATGAAGAAAATAAAAAAGTGAATTTAATATGTTAAAATCTATTTACAATTGAAGTTTGAGGAGTTATAGTACATGGCATTTCTTGATAATTCTGGCGATATTATATTAGACGCAGTTTTGACCGACACCGGTCGTTTTAGAATGGCAAGAGGAGACTTTAGAATTTCTAAGTTTGCTCTTGGCGACGACGAGATAGATTATTCTCTATTTAACAAGAACCACCCCAGTGGTTCAGCATATTATGATTTGGAGGTTTTGAGAACTCCACTTCTTGAGGCGTTCACAAATAACACCTCTACAATGAAGAGCAGGTTGCTTTCGATTAATGCTTCGAATGTATTACACTTGCCTGTATTAAAGTTGCTAAATGGTGGAAACACTGGTGGCACCGGTATTGCACAAGCAAGGTACAAGAATTCTAAAACTCACACAGCAACAGGCGGATTTCTGGTTACGTGCGATTCAGATACTGAGTTGGTTGGCACGGGATTGGTTAATAATGACCTGGCCCAAAAAGGAGTTATCCTGGGTAGTAACACCGAGCGAGTTGGAGGCAGTGTTAACTTTGTTGCATTGGAGAGAGGACTCGACACAACAGAGATAAGTCCTCAAGTGCGAATGCCAGCAACCCTACAGGAAACTCAATTTATAATTGAGGCAGATTATCGACTAGGTTCGTTGGTTGACATTGGTGCAGCTGCGACTCCACTACCTGTTTCTTTTATAGATGACGATCAGATTGCTTCTTATTACGTTAGTGAAGGAACTAATGATTCTGGGCAACCTGTCGTCGCGCCACCTCTAGACTCTTTAAGGAGCGACAGAGTGGAACTTGGAGAAAAGTCAATGCACAATATAAGAGGTCCACGAGATCGAATTTTGCAATTTAAACTTCAACCAAGCATTAACCTAATAAGTTCAAACTTTTTGTTTGACAAGTTGGGATCTACAATAACAACTACGTCTGATAACGAATTGAATGGTTTCAAGGCGGCAACGTATAAGATTATAGATACTTTAGTTAGAGTGACTTCGGCCACAACTGCCTATTCTATTGATATACCTATACGTTATATTAAAAAACAATAATATGATTTAAGGATTAAAAAAAGCATGGCAACAACATTCAAACCCTTTTTAAACAATGATGTAACAACAACAAAAACTTTACTGCATGAGGCGATCCCAATTACTGGCGCAATCGTTTCAGGTACCTATAATAAAGGTGATATAGGTGGACTTGCAGAATTGAATATTAAAAACTATTCACATGGAATGTTCCAGTCGGTGTACGATTATCCTTACTTGAGTTCGTCTGCCAATCATCTTTTTGATGTATCTGTAGGTATTGGTAGCGGCAGTTCGCTATCTGGTAATATATATGCAGGCACGTTCCGGCAGCAAGCAAAGAAGATAGCAATGTATAATCAGATGGCACAGGTCCTTATGGGGCATGACACTAATGGGAATATTCGAGTTTTCGACGCAGACGGCAACGTAGCGTCTCCAGTTGATGGCGCCCGAGGCAATG
>MDTB01155882.1_pt1 | contig 16619 bp, 10 predicted proteins | sample 811161 | NCBI WGS metagenome assembly MDTB01 (sample SAMN05326650, study PRJNA326480) | marine metagenome | isolation source: seawater | place: Mediterranean Sea | collected 2009
CACCTGGTTTTGCACCTTGAGCAATTTTAATTTCTATTTCATTACAATTATTTAAATAATTGACCGTTACACCAAACCTTGCTGATGCAATTTGTTTAACTCTAGAATTGGCGCTATCACCATTTTCCATAATTTGAAATCTTTTTTTGTCTTCACCACCTTCTCCACTACATGATGCTCCTTTAATTCTATTCATCCCTACAGCTAAAGTTTCATGGGCCTCTTTCGAGAGTGCTCCATGAGACATACTTCCACTTCCAAATCTTTTTAGTATTTTCTCTATTGGCTCTACCTCTGAAATATTTATTGATGGTCCAAGTTTTTTTTTTCTAAAATTAATTAAATCTCTTAGATTAATTGGTGGAAGATTATATATACCTTCTGAATATTTTTTATAAGCTGAATAAGAGTTCGAACTTACTGCACTTTGTAGTAAATGAATTAGTCTTCCTTGATATTGATGTGTCTCTCCATTTTTTCTATATCTGTATATTCCACCAATAGGTAGTACTGTTTCAGAACTTTCGTACGCTTCTTTGTGAATTTTTCTTAATTTTTTTTCAATACCTGATAACCCAATTCCTGAAATTTTTGATATCATTCCTGGGAAATAGTCATTTACAACCGTTCTGCTTAATCCAACTGTTTCAAAATTACATCCCCCCCTATAAGAACTAAGCACAGAAATACCCATTTTTGACATTATCTTTAAAAGACCCGAATTAACTGATTTAATATATCTTTCAACACACTCATCAAAGCTAAATTGACCAAATAATTTTTTTTCGTGTCTTTGATGTAAACTATCAAAAGCTAAATATGGATTTACAGTTGTTGCTCCAACACCAATTAGTGTAGCAAAAGAATGGGTGTCTAATGCTTCGCCTGACTGAACATTTATTGAAACATATCCTCTTAATTTTTTTTCAATTAAATAAGAATTTATTGCTCCTACACATAATAACATTGGCATTGGCATTTTTTTGGATGAAACTTCTTTATCACTCAAAATTATTTGGGTAGTACCTTGTCGGACTGCTATTTCAGCCTCTTTCTGAATTTTTTTTATGGCAATAAATAAAGTTTCTTCTTTAGAAAAAGTACAATCAATAGATAATGAATTTTTTCCAAAAAAATTTATAAACTTATTGAATTGAGAGTTAGATAATATCGGACTATTTAACACATAAATATTTTCTTTTGTTAAGGTGTCAAAATCTAAGATATTCCCCAAATTACCAAATCTGGTTTTTAAACTCATAACTTTGTTTTCTCTTAAAGAGTCAATTGGTGGATTGGTTACCTGACTGAAATTTTGTCTAAAAAAATGATAAAGAGGTCTATATTTGTCTGATAAAACAGCTAATGGAGTATCGTCTCCCATTGAACCTGTTGCTTCCTTTGAGTCTTCAGCCATAGGATGCAAAATTAACTCTAAATCCTCAAGACTTATCCCAAAAGTATGTTGTTTTTTTCTTAAATCTTCACCATTAAAACATTGTTTCTCGTTAGAAATAATAAGTTTTTCATCTAAATCTAAAATTTGAGAATTAAAATGTTTAAATTCCTTCGCTAAATAATCTTTAATTTGATCATTTGAAAAAACCTTTCCTTTTTCAATTCTTATTCCAATAATTTCACCTGGGCCTAGTCTTCCTTTTGATAAAATTCTTTTTTCATTTAGTTCTATCATTCCTGTTTCTGATCCTGCAAACAAAAATTTATCTTTTGTAATTGCATATCTTAAAGGTCTTAAACCATTTCGATCATTGGCTGCAATAACCCATTCATTATCAGTAGCAGCTATAGCTGCGGGCCCATCCCACGGTTCCATTGTGCTATTTAAAAAGTTAAATAATTGTTGATGGTTTTTTGGTATTATTTTATTTTTTTTCGACCATGCGTCTGGCACTAACATTAACTTAGCTAAAGGAGCAGATTGACCAGATTTATTTAGTAATTCAAATACATTATCTAATGCCGCTGAATCAGAAACACCTTCTTGAATTACTGGCTTTAAATTTTTAATATCGCTAAATAGAGGACTTCTCATTTCTTGTTCATGTACTTTCATCCAATTTTTATTTCCTTTAAAAGTATTAATTTCGCCATTATGAGCAACTGCTCTGAAGGGTTGAGCTAAACCCCAGCTAGGAGCCGTGTTGGTAGAAAATCTTTGATGAAAAATAGCGTATCTAGAAATTAATCTATCATCTTTTAAGTCTAAAAAGAATTCAGATATAGACTCAGCTAAAAACATTCCTTTATAAATAATTGATTTTGAACTCATTGAACAAATATAAAAGTTATTTAAAGATAATTTGTAAGCTTTATTTTCAATTTTTTTTCGTGTCTCATAAATTTTTCTCTCTAAATCTTTATCAAACAAACTTTGGTTATTAGATTTAAAAAGAACCTGAATAATTTCAGGCATAGTTTGTAAGGCTTTTTCTCCTAAAACTTTTGGATTTAATGGAACTTGTCTCCATCCATAAATACTAAAATTACTTTTGGTCAATTCACTTTCTACAATTGTTTTACATTTTTCTTGAGAAGAATAATCATTTCTAGGTAAAAAAATCATTCCAACACAAATTTCTGAATTATCATACTTATGTCCAGTGACCTCTATTTTTTCTATAAAAAAATCTTTTGGAATCTCAATATGTATTCCAGCTCCATCTCCTGTTTTTCCATCAGCATCAACTGCACCTCTATGCCAAACCGCTTTTAAAGCTTCAATACCATAATCTACAACTGCTCTTGATTTTTTCCCTTCTGTTGAAGCTATTAGCCCAACGCCGCAAGAGTCATGCTCCATTTCTTTTGAATAGACATTATTAGATGTAAGTAATTCTAGATTTTTTTTATAAGTTTCCATTATGCTACTTTATTTTTTTTTAGTACGTTTTCTTCAAGATATTTTTTTATTGATGATGCAGCCTCTCGGCCATCTTTAATGGCCCATACCACTAGAGATGCTCCTCTCACAATATCTCCAGCAGCAAAAACTCCTTTTAAATTTGTTTCCATAGTATCAAAATCAGTTTTGATTGTTCCCCATTTAGTCACTTGGAGTTCTTTGGCATCAAACATTAATGGTAAATTTTCTGGATCAAAACCTAAAGCTTTAATTACCATATTAGTTTTAATTTCAAATTCTGAGCCTTCTTTGATTTCTGGTCTTCTTCTTCCTGAATCATCTGGATCTCCTAATTCTATTTGATTTACGACTAAATTTTCTATCTTATTTTTACCTTGAAATTCCTTAGGACTAGATAACCATACAAATTCAACACCTTCCTCTTCAGCATTAGCAACTTCTCTTGCTGATCCTGGCATATTTTTTTTATCTCTTCTATAAAGACATTTAACAGACTTAGCTTTTTGTCTAATTGAAGTTCTAACACAATCCATTGCTGTATCTCCTCCTCCAATCACTACTACCTCTTTACCCTCAGCATTCAATATACCTCTATCAAATAAATCAACTTTGTCTCCCAGTCCTTTTTTATTAGATGCAATCAAAAATTCCATCGCAGGAAAAATATTTCCTAGGTCGTTTCCAGGTAACTCAACTTCTCTTGGTTTATAGACTCCGGTAGCAATCAATATTGCATCATGCTTTTTTCTTAAATGATCCAAAGTTGCATCTTTACCGACTTCAAAATTTTGAACAAATTTAATTCCACCATCTTTTAAAAGCTTTGTCCTTCTCTCAACTACTTGTTTTTCTAACTTGAAATTTGGTATTCCATATATCAATAATCCTCCTGGTCGATCATAACGATCATAAATAGTTATCTTATATCCATTTTTTCTCAGTTGTTCCGCTGCAGCTAACCCAGCAGGTCCTGCTCCTATTATTCCTACACTTTGATCTTTCTCATGTTCAACTGAAATAGGTTTTACCCAGCCCTTTTCCCAGGCAGTATCAGTAATATATTTTTCTACTGAGCCTATAGTTACTGTTCCATGGCCTGATTGCTCTATAACACAGTTCCCTTCACACAATCTATCTTGAGGACAAATTCTTCCACACACTTCTGGCATATTGTTGGTGCTTTGAGACAATTCATAAGCCTCCTTTAATCTTCCTTCTGCAGTTAATTTTAACCAATCTGGAATATTATTACTTAGAGGACAATGTATCTGACAAAACGGAACTCCACATTGAGAGCACCTACTTGATTGCTCCTGGGCTTTTTGAGTTATAAATTCATCATAGATTTCATCAAAATCCTTTTTTCTATTATCAACTTTCCTTTTAGGTGGAGTTTGCTGACCTATTTTTACAAATTTTAACATTTTATCAGTCATTTTTTTTTTTATTCACGGCAAAATATACATTGTTTTTGTTAGTAAAAGAATTATTTAGGTCAAAATTATTGACCTAAATTAATTAAAATTTGGCCTTAAATATAAAAAAAACCAATTTTGCATACCTAATATGATCAAATCGAATTGTTTAAAATGAGTATATTTTGCGTTACGAAACAAACATGTTTCAACAATTTATAGAAATTATAATTCTGTCGGCAATCCAGGGAATATCTGAATTTTTACCAATAAGCTCTTCAGCTCATTTAATCTTAGTTTCAAGTATTTATGATTTTAAATCAAGTTCCTTGTTAATAGATATAAGTCTGCATCTTGGTTCTTTATTTGCAATAATTTTTTATTTAAAAAAAGATTTGCTAGACCTTAAAAATAATAGAAAACTACTATTTTTAATTATAATTGGATCAATACCATTGATTATTTTCGGCTATTTATTGCATTCAACTGAATTAATTCATTATTTAAGAAATATTAAGGTTATTGCATGGACAACATTATTTTTTGGAGTAATTCTTTTTTTTTCAGATCAGAGAAAAATAGATCAAAACTTATCTAAAAATTTAAATATTAAAACTATTTTGTTTATAGGTTTATTTCAAATACTCGCTTTGATACCTGGAGTGAGCAGAGCTGGTATAACAATAACTGCAGCTAGATTTTTAAGATTTAATAGAGTTGACTCAACTAAAATAGCTTTTTTATTGTCAATTCCAGCTCTATCAGGTGCAAGTTTTCTTGGCATCAAAGATGCTTTAAATCACTCAATGGAAATAAATTATTTATTATTATTTGGAGTATTTTTTTCATTTATATTTTCATTTTTTACAGTCAAATATTTTTTACAATATGTAGAAAGATTTTCGTTAAATATTTTTGTATTTTATAGAATATCAATTGCTCTAGTCGTATTTTTAATCATATATTATTAAGAGGTTTTTTAATTAGCGGTACTAATTGAGACATCATAACTCCACATAATATAAAAAAACAGCCTAATAAATTATTTAAATCTAAAATCTGATTCAATAGAAACCAAGCAGCAATAGTTGCAAAAACACCTTCTAGGGAAAAAATTATGGCAGCAGGAGCTGCGGTAATGTTTTTTTGAGCAAAAATTTGTAAAACAAAAGCAAGACCCCCTGAAAGCACTCCAGCATATAAAATTGAATCAATCTCATTTAAAATATCTTCAATAATAAACTCTTCATAAATTAAACCTGTTATAAAAGAGAACAAAGCCACCAAAAATGTTTGTATTGCACCTAATGTAAAAGGTAGATTAAATTTTTTAATCATAACGCCTATAAATATTATGTGAGTACTCCAAAATACAGATCCCAAAATCACAAGGGTATCTCCAAGTCTCACAGTTGCATTATAAAAGTTTGTTAATAAATACCCACCAATTAAACATAAAACAACTGATGGCCATACACTCCAATGTATTGACTCTTTTTTATATAAAAAAATTATAATTGGAACCATTGGAACATAAAAAATTGTAAAAAAAGCAGCATTTGCAACATCTGTATAAAGAAGAGCGACTTGTTGTAGAGCTGAACCCAAAAAAAGTGATAAACCAATTAAAAAAGATAGAATAACAAAAGTTTTAAAATCTAATTTAAGCTCTGATTTAATTTTTTTTACTTCAAACATATAAGCTAGAGGAACAATTGCTAAAAAACCTACAAAAAACCTCACTGAATTAAACGTAAAAGGACCTATGTTATCCATGCCGGTATCTTGTGCAATAAATGTTGTTCCCCAAATAAAGGTACATAACAAAGCGCTGAATAAAGAGAGAGTCTTTGACATATTTTTTTTAATTAGCTAACTTATAAGCAAAATTTTTACCTAGATTATCTTTTAAATCATTATTAAAACGAGCTGCCTCTGCGCCATCAATAATTCTATGGTCATAAGATAATGACAACGGTAACATTATTCGTGAAACAAATTTTCCATTCTTATAAACTTGCTTTTTTTCAGACCTACCAATTCCTAAAATAGCAACTTCTGGATAATTTATGATGGGTGTGAAAAATGAACCACCTATTCCACCTAAACTTGTAATAGTCATTGATCCGCCAAATAATTCTCTTTTATCAATTCTCAAATTTTTGCATTCATCACTTAATTTTTTTAATTCAACACTTATTAAAGATATATTTTTATTATCAGCGTTTCTAAGTTTTGGTACCATAAGTCCGTGAGGAGTGTCTACAGCTATTCCAATATGGTAATATTTTTTTAAAGTCATTTTTCCCTCTTCAATTTCATCAATTGATGAATTGAAATTAGGAAATCTTTTAAGTGATGAAGTAAGTGCTTTTATGATAAATGCTAATGAAGTAATTTTTTTCTTTTGCCCTGTATATGTATCTGTCAGAGATTTTCTAAATTCTTCTAGCTCTGTAATATCTGCTTCATCGTGATTAGTTACATGAGGAATATTCATCCAAGAATTCATGAGATATTTAGATGAAAGCTTCTTAACTCTAGGGATGCTTTTTACTTCAACTTCACCAAACTCAGAATGTAAGTATTCCTGTTTTATTTTTTCGTACCTTGTATTTTTATTTACTAAATTTTCATTTGTTCTTTTTGCAACAAATAATTTAATATCATTTTCAACAACCCTTCCTTGTCTTTTAGAACCACTAACTTTACTGATATCTATGCCAAGCTCTCTAGCAAATTTTCTTACTTTTGGTGATGCAGAGATATTCATTGAAGAATCTTTATGTTTAGAATTTTTAAGTGCTTTATTTTTTTCAAAGAGAGATTTTGTTTTTACTTTTTCCTCGGGGTTATTTGATTTAGGTGTTTCAAAATTTTTAGTTTCTAATAATTGTGATGTTAATTCAATATTTATAATTTTATCACCCTCTGAAACTTTATCACCAATCTTTACATTTAATGAAATTACTTTACCATCATCTGTGGAAGGTATTTCGATGCTAGATTTATCACTTTCAATTGTAATAAGTGGATCATTTTTTTTTATCTCTTGACCCTTTCTTATCAAAACTTCGATTACTTCTACGTCTTTAAATTCACCAATATTAGGTACTTTAATATCCTTATTTGACATTTTATAACTTTGTAGGCGTCGGTTTATCAGGATCAATTTTATATCTTTTCATTGCTTCTTTTGCGTATTTAGATGCTATAAGTTGCTCTTTAGCTAAAATACTTAATCCGTAAGATACGATATGCTCTTTATCAACTTCAAAAAATTTTCTAAGATTTTTTCTAGTATCACTTCGACCAAATCCATCAGTTCCTAACGAATAAAAACTTTTATTAACAAATGATTTAATTTGATCAGAGTTAATTTTCATGTAATCGGAAGCTGCCAAAATTGGTCCTTCTGTTTTACTTAGACATTTTTCTATGTAAGATCTCTTAGGTTCCTTTTCTGGATTTAGAAGATTATATCTCTCAACTTCCAGGCCTTCCCTTCTTAATTCATTAAAACTAGTCACACTCCAAACTTCACTATCTATCTGATATTCTTTTTGAAGTATCTCAGCACCAGCAATTATCTCATTTAAAATTGTTCCTGAACCTAAAAACTGAATTTTTGTTTTTTTATTATTATTAAATTCTTTTATTTTATACATCCCTTTTAAAATTCCTTCTTCACAAAATTTGTCTTTTGGCATCGCAGGATGAGAATAATTTTCATTCATAGTTGTTATATAATAAAAAATATTTTCTTTTTTTTCATGCATCCTTTTTAATCCTTCTCTAAAAATAACTGCTAATTCATAATGGAATGTTGGATCATAAGATATACAATTTGGAATTGTTGAAGCCAGCAAATGACTATGTCCATCTTGATGTTGTAAACCTTCTCCAGCTAAGGTTGTTCTTCCTGCTGTTGCTCCAATTAAGAAACCTCTTGACTGACTATCAGCACCAGCCCAAGCAAAATCACCTATCCTTTGAAAACCAAACATAGAATAAAAAAGATAAATAGGTATCATTTCAATGTCGTGATTTGTGTAAGAAGTTCCTGCAGCTATCCAAGAAGACATTGCTCCTGCTTCATTAATTCCCTCTTCTAAAACTTGTCCACTTTTCTCCTCTTTGTAAGAGCTTAATTGGGCAGAGTCCTCTGGTTCATATTTTTGTCCTTCATGAGCATAAATGCCAATTTTTTGGAAAAAACCCTCCATACCAAAAGTTCTTGCCTCATCTGGAATAATTGGAACTAATCTTGGAGCAACGTTTTTATCTCTAAGTAAATTTGTCAACATTCTTACTAAAGCCATTGTTGTTGACATCTTTTTAGCTCCAGTTGATATTTTCATATTATCAAAAATATCTTTAGGTGGAGCTTTAATAGCTTTAGCAAATGAACTTCTTTCTGGTAGAAATCCACCAAGTTTAAATCTTCTTTCTTTTAAATATTTTATTTCGGCAGAATTTTCTTTCGGCTTGTAATATTCAATATTTCTTACTTGTTGATCTGTTAAAGGAACATCAAACCTATCCCTATAATACATCAGGTCATCAATATCTAGTTTTTTAGTCTGATGAGTTGTGTTGACACTTTCACCACTTTTGCCCATCCCATATCCTTTTATTGTTTTAGCAATCACAACCGTAGGGCTTCCAATATTTTTTGATGCTTTATCATACGCCGCATATACTTTATGTGGGTCATGTCCACCTCTATTAAGTCTCCAAATATCTTTATCTGATAAACTTGAAACTAATTCTTTGGTCTCTGGATATTTTCCAAAAAATTTCTCTCTAACATAGGCACCGTCTCTTGCTTTCATTGCTTGGTATTCACCATCAACTGTTTCATTCATAGCTTTAACTAAATGACCAGTTTTATCATTTGCTAATAATGAATCCCAATAAGAACCCCAAATAACCTTAATAACATTCCAACCAGCTCCTCTAAATATACCTTCTAACTCTTGAATAATTTTTCCATTACCTCGAACTGGTCCGTCTAATCTCTGCAAGTTACAATTAATTACAAAAATCAAATTATCTAATTTTTCTCTAGCTGCCAAACCAATTGCACCTAGTGACTCGGGCTCATCCATTTCACCATCACCTAAAAAAGACCAAACTTTTCTTCCTTCATCTTTTATTAATCCCCGATTAATTAAATATTTCATATATCTCGCTTGATAAATAGCTAACATTGGACCAAGGCCCATTGATACAGTTGGAAATTGCCAAAATTCTGGCATCAACCAAGGATGTGGGTACGACGATAATCCTCCTGGGTTTACTTCTTGTCGAAAATTATCTAGTTGGTTTTGATTTAATCTTCCTTCTAAAAATGCTCTTGCATACATGCCGGGAGCACTGTGCCCTTGAAAATAAACTAAGTCACCACCAAACTTATCGTTTTTTGCTCTAAAGAAATGATTCATACCAACATCATATAGTGTTGCGGCAGAGGCAAAGGTTCCTATATGACCTCCTAGCTCAGGAAATTTTTTATTTGCTCTCACAACCATTGCAGCTGAATTCCATCTAATTAAAGATCTTATTCTTCTTTCAATATTTTGATCACCAGTAGACTTTTGTTCTTCATTAACCGGAATTGTATTTATATATGGTGTATTTTGAGTATATGGAATATTTACTCCTTCCATATAAGCTTTATTAATTAATTCTTTGATTAAATAATGAGCTCTATGATCTCCATCTTTTTCTATTACAGCAGAAAGAGACTCAAGCCACTCTTGAGTTTCAAGTGGATCAAGGTCTCCTTTACGTATTGTTTGAATTATTTCAGGTTTATCTGTTTTGATAATTTTATTTTCAGCAGATGAGAAAATTTTTTCCTTATCTTTAAGTGATTGTTCGGCTTGTTGAATTAAATTTTCTGTATCTTTAGGAATTATATTGTCATCATTTTTTTTTAAAGGATCCTCTAAAATTACGTTTAAAAGTAAATCACCTTTAGATACCTTGTCACCAACTTTAATTTTTATTTTTTCGATCTTACCAGATAAATTTGAGGGTATTTCAACACTAGATTTATCGCTCTCAATAGTAACAACAGGATCATTAATCTTTATTGTTTCTCCCTCTTTTACTAAAAGCTCTATAACCTCAACGTTCTCAAAATCACCAATGTCTGGTACTAATAATTTTTCACTCATTGTTCTAAATCTTATACACTAAAAATTGACAATAAATTGCTATTTTCATCAAAATTTACTCAAAATTTAGACAATCTTTTCCTTCAAAATTATCAAATGATTAAAAAATTGATAAACAAAATTTTGTTTAAAAAAGTATTTAATAGTCTTGATAGTCAATATTGGATACAAAAAATCATTCTAGAAAAAAAATTTATAAAAAAAAATATTTAAATTTTTTCTATACAAATTGCTATTCCCATACCTCCACCTATACAAAGTGTAGCACACCCTTTAGGTTTATTTTGCCTAATCATTTCATAAATTAAAGTCACTAAAATTCTAGTACCTGATGCTCCAATTGGATGGCCTAGTGCTATTGCACCTCCATTTACATTAACTTTATTTTGATCAATTTTAAGCTCTTTTATTACTGCTATACTTTGAGCTGCAAAAGCCTCATTTATTTCAAACAAATCAACATCATCAATTTTCCAATTTGCTCTTTTTAAAGCTAAACCTACAGCTTGAATTGGCCCTAAACCCATTAATGATGGATCTACTCCAATTGAGGACCATGAAACTACTCTTACAAGCGGTTTTAAAAAATCTGTTTCAGCTTTATCTAAACTTGTTAAAATTACAGCTGCTGCTCCATCATTAATACCTGATGCGTTTCCAGGTGTAACAGTGCCATTTTCTTTAAATACGGTTTTTAATTTTATTAGTTCTTCAATATTTAAGTTTTTACGAGGATGTTCATCAATATCTAAAAAAGATCCATTAAAATTTACAGACACTAATTCCTCTTTAAATTTATTTTCTTTTAGAGAAAGCTGCGTCTTTTTCTGAGATTTTAAAGCAAAGTCGTCTTGTTCTTGTCTCGAAATTTTAAACTTATCTGCAATATTTTCTGCAGTTACTCCCATATGATAATTATTAAAAGCATCAATTAATCCATCATAAATCATCGTATCTATTAATTTATTTTCTAAAAGTTTTTTTTCATTTCTATAAGACAATGCATGTGGAGCAATTGACATATTTTCTTGACCTCCACAAATTACACAATCTGCTTCATTGAGTTTAATAGTTTGAAAACCAGAAATTACTGACCTCATACCTGAACCACAAACTTGATTGACTAAGTGGGCAGGGATCGATTTTGAAAGACCCGCATTGATCGAAGCTTGTCTAGCAGGATTCTGACCTGCCCCTGCAGTTAATACCTGGCCCATAATTACTTCGTCGATATCATCTTTATTTAAATTTGCTCGACTGATAGCTTCTTTTATTACGATAGATCCTAATTGATCTGCTTTTACATCTTTTAACGAGCCTTTGTAAGTACCAATTGGTGTTCTAGCAGCTGAAACAATTACAACTTCATTTAATTTAGAATTCATTTTAAATTTTTATTTTAAATAAATTATATTAAATATGATTATATAATAAAAACTAAAAATTATTAATTCTTTGCGCCTGTAGCTCAATTGGATAGAGCGCTTGGCTACGGACCAGGAGGTTCTGGGTTCAACTCCTAGCAGGCGCACCATTTTACTTAATTAATCTTCTAAATTTATAAAAAGCTAAAACTTTTGATAAATAATAAACAAATTTGTCAAATCTTATAATCAAAAAGTTTATTATCAACTTAATTATAAATTTAGGAATTTTCTTTTTTACCAATTCGTATTTTTTTTTATGAAGGTTATTTTTATAAAAATAGTATAATTCCTCATAATCAAAATAGTAATTTCTAAAGAAAATTTTTTTAAATCGATTTTTAACTTTTAGTTGACCATGAGTATGTATTGCTTTTGACTCTGACACTTGAATGATAGACTTATTTATTGCTCGTATTCTTTTGCACAGATCTTCATCCAAAAAATATAGAAAAAACTTTTCATCAAATAATCCTAAATTAATCATATCTTTTACTTTAAAAAGTACGGCTGTAGTAATAATTGCTTCAACACAAACATCCCCTGAATTTTTAAGAACTTCGTTTTTCATACCTTTTTCACATGAGAGCCCTCCGTTATATGTATAGTTTCCATCTAAATCATAAAAGGTTGGTGAGGTTAAAAAGCAGTTATCATATTTTTCTTTTGCTAAAATTAATTGTTCAATGTCAGAATATTTTATAAGACAATCGGCTCCAAGGATAAGTAGATACTCTGTATCACACTCTAAAATACCTTGATTTGCTGCTCTAGAAAAACCAATATTTTTATAGTTTAGAAAATATTTATATATATCAAATTGTTTTGTAATTTCACTTTTTAAATTTTTATTATTGGCATTATCAATAATTATAATCTTAAATTCTTTAATTTGCTCTAAACACTTAGTAATCGTATCTAAATTTTCTTCATAAAGAATAATTAATATAGATAATCTTTTGTTTATCATTTTTTAATTTTTTTTGGCAATAATTTATTATATTAGTAAACTATGAATATATCTTTACAAAAATCTGTTATTTTATTTTTTTTTATAATTTTCTTAGTTTTACTCACCCTAGCGTTTATTCTATAATTTGTAATGACTGATTTTCCAGAATTTAAACAAATAAGTCTTAAACAAGGTTTTATGAAGCATAACGGGGGCTTGTACTTCAGAACGATATCAGAAAATGAGTATGAATTTAAAACAACGATTAATTCAAATCATTTAAATACAGCCGGTATCACTCACGGTGGATATATTTGTGCCATGATTGATGCTGGGGCTGGTACAGCTGCTCATAGATCTTCAGGTGACGCACCTTGTGTAACAATTTCATTAGATGTAAAATTTATAGGAGCTTCTAAAGTTGGAGATGAGATTTTAGGTAAAATAAAAATATTAAAGAAAACCAAATCACTAGTATTTTTATTTTGTGAACTTTTTTCTAATAATAAAACAATTGCTTCCGCCTCAGGTGTATGGAAAATACTTAAAATAAAACCTTTAAATTCAGGTCCTTAAGGATAATATAAAAAAATGAGAACATTTTTTTCATCGATTCGGCCATGTTTTAGACCATATTTGTTCTTTACTACCAACTACATCTGGTAGATAAAAAAAAAGATACACCAAAGATAGAAATGAATAATAAAAAAATAACTGCAGTTCTTGGACCTACTAACACAGGAAAAACCCATTTAGCTATAGAAACAATGTTGTCATTTGATAGTGGCATGATTGGTTTTCCACTAAGACTTTTAGCACGAGAGGTTTACGATAAAGTAATTAATAAAGTTGGACAAAATCAAGTTGCACTAATCACTGGAGAAGAAAAAATTATCCCAACTAATGCAAAATATTTTTTATGTACTGTTGAGTCAATGCCTATAGATAAGTCATTAGATTTTGTTGGTGTCGATGAAATTCAAATGTGCGCAGATCATGAAAGAGGGCATATTTTTACTGACAGACTACTTAATATGAGAGGAAATAAACTAACAATGTTAATGGGATCGAGTACCATAAAGAATATCATTTCAAATTTAGATGATGATATTGAATTTATAAATAGAAATAGACTCTCAAAACTTACATATACAGGTCATAAAAAGATATCTAGAATAAATAGAAAAACAGCAATAATAGCTTTTTCATCAGAGGAAGTTTATGCAATAGCTGAATTAATAAGAAGACAAAAAGGAGGAGCTGCAATAGTTATGGGATCTTTAAGTCCTAAGACTAGAAATGCACAAGTAGAATTGTATCAATCAGGTGATGTGGATTTTTTAGTTGCAACAGACGCTATAGGCATGGGTATCAACATGGATCTAGATTCTGTTTATTTCTCAAATTTAAAAAAGTTTGATGGAAAAAAACAAAGAAAACTCAACTTATCTGAGATAGGACAAATTGCTGGCAGAGCGGGAAGATTTCTAAATGATGGTAGTTTTGGAATAACTGGTGAATGCAAAGAAATGAGTGGAGAAGAAGTTGATTTAATAGAAAGTCATAAATTTGAAGAAATTAGAACTTTGTTTTGGAGAAATTCAAATCTTAATTTTAATAATCCACCTAGTTTAATAAAGTCTTTAGAGGAAAAACCACAAAAAAAATGGTTGAGAAAGATTAATGAATGCGAAGATGAAAAAGCTTTGAAATATTTTTTAAATGATAAAAATTTTGAAAACTTGAATTTTGATAGTAAAAAACTTAATTTGTTATGGGAATGTTGTCAAATACCAGATTTTGTTAAAAAAACTTATGGTAATCACTATGAAGTAATTGAAAATGTATTCAAATTCCTGGTTAGTAATAAAGGTAAAATTCCGGATGAATATATGCGATTACAGCTTATTAAATTGGATAAATTAGATGGAAATGTCGATTCTTTATCAAATAGAATTGCAAATGTCAGAACTTGGTCATATGTTTCAAATAAAAATAAATGGATTGAAAACCAAGATTACTGGATTGAAAAAACAAAATTATTAGAGGACAGACTCTCAGATAGACTTCATGAAGAACTTACAAAAACTTTTATTGATAAAAGAGCAAGTATACTTGCTAGAGGCTTAAAACAAGATATGAGTTTTAAAACAGAAATACTTAAAAATAATGATGTAATAATCAATGATCATTTCATAGGAAAAATTAATGGTTTAAAATTAGAATTAGACCTTAAAAAAGGTGCTTTAGAAACTGATATAAAATCACTCAAAAAAGCAGCAAGACAAACTATTGGGCCTGAATTAGAAAAAAGAATACAATACATTGTTGATACGGGACAAATTGATCTAAAAAACGATTTCAGGATATATTGGGATAATTTTGCTATAGCAAAATTAATATCAGGCAATGATTATTTAAGCCCTAACTTTGAATTGGTTGTCGATGATATTATAGAACAAGATCAAAGAAAAAAATTAAGTTTATTCATTAACAAATGGTTAAAAAATAAAATTAATACTGTTTTACAAAGTTTAATAGATTTAAAAGATATAAAAGATAAGCATCACGCTATTAAAGCTTTAGCTTATCAACTTTATGAAAATAATGGTGTATTAAAAAGAGAAAGTGTATCAGAGTATTTAAAAAATTTGGGACAAGTTGAGAGAAAAATTTTAAGAAGTTTAGGCGTTAAGTTTGGAAGATATCATATATTTTTACACAAACTTATTAAACCCGAACCAGTCATTTTAAGAACTTTGCTTTGGAAAAATTACCACCAAAAATATTATAAATTTAATCCACCAACCTTTGGTTTAAATTTTATAGAGGATACTAACAATACAAATAAAAATTTTATGTTACTTTGCGGCTTTGAAAAATTTGATAATTTTTTTGTAAGAATCGATATTTTGGAGAGATTATTTATGAAAATAATAAGCTCTGATTTCGCAGAAACTAAAGAAGTTAAATTAGTTCCAGAAATGCTTAATTTGTTAGGATGTAATAAAGAAAATTTTAAAAAACTTATTCAAAAAATGGATTATAAGATAATAGAAAAAAATGATGAAGTATTTTTTAAATATATGACAAATAAAAGATCTAAGAAAACCTATAATAAAAAAAGTAACAAAGAGAACCCATTTGGCGTATTAAAAAATTTAAATTTAAGATAATTAATGTTTTTTAAAAAAAAAAAAGGAAGAAGATAAAAATAATTCATATCTGATTAAGATAGCAGCATTACTTATTCATACTGCTAAAATAGATGAGAATTACTCATCTGAAGAGGAGAAAATAATCGAAGATACTCTTATTGGTCTAGGAGCAAATCAAAATGAACTAGAAAATTTGTTATCAAGCGCAAAAAAAAGTGAGCAAAACGCAAATCAAATATTAGATTTTACAAAAGAAATAAAAAATTTAGAGGAAACTAATAAAATTAAAATAATTAAGTCGCTGTGGAGAATTATCTATTCAAATAAAAATGCAGATATATATGAGACCAATCTTATGCGACGACTCTCTGGATTGCTTTATATTGATAGTAAAACTATGGGTAATATAAAAGAACAAATAAAAAAAGAAAATTCTTAATGACTTATATTGTAAATGATAAGTGTATTAAATGTAAATTGATGGACTGTGTAGAAGTCTGTCCGGTGGATTGCTTCTACGAGGGTAAAAATATGCTTGTAATTAAACCTGATGAGTGTATAGATTGTGGCGTTTGCGAGCCTGAATGCCCTGTCGACGCTA
>MDTB01035495.1_pt1 | contig 16618 bp, 6 predicted proteins | sample 811161 | NCBI WGS metagenome assembly MDTB01 (sample SAMN05326650, study PRJNA326480) | marine metagenome | isolation source: seawater | place: Mediterranean Sea | collected 2009
ACTCGTTAAATAAAATGTCATAGTTGGTCATACAGCACTTAAAAATGATAACAGAATAAATCAAAAAAACGACCACCGAAAGGATATGACAAAACAGAAGGAATAAAATTGGGAACGATAAAAATACAAATAGAAAACTCACATTACTTATTCTTCTTTGGATATTAGATAAAGTTATAATGCTTATAATGTTATACTTAATGAAATGAAATTTTTAACTCGTAAATTAATCACACACGCAGACCTAAATCCACGAGGATACTTACATGGAGGTCAATTACTTAAATGGATTGATGAAGAAGGTGGTATTCATGCTGGAATAGAACTAAATACAAGTCTTATAGTTACAAAGATGATGTCTGAAATAGATTTTAAATTTCCAGTCATACTCGGTGATGTAATTGAAATAGGAATGCAAACTTTAGATATTGGTAAAACATCTTGTACATTATCTTGTGAGGTAAGAAGTTTACATGCAGATAAAACCGTATTAACAATAGATAAAATAGTTTATGTTAGAGTAAATAAATATGGATTACCTAAAGGTCATGGTTGGATGTCTAAAGAAGATTCTTAAATTAAGTTGGTTGAATCGGGTCATATGTTAAATCATCTTTACTAATACGACCAAATTCAGTTTGATTTCTTAATCCACCAACAACACCACCACCTGAACCACCACCACTTTCAATATAACCACCACCATTATCAACACAAAGCATACCTGTAACAGATTGTCCGTTTCTGATACCACTTGTGTATTTACAATCTGCATATAAAGGAGTACCAAGTAAATCACCTACTTGTGGACAACCATATTCATTATAACCTGCAGAAATCATTTCTGTGTAAGATGAGAATAATCTATCATTACCATATAACCTACCTGCAGCAGATTCAAAACATTGACTTATATTTGAATTAAAAGATAAATTAGTAGTATCTACTATATCATTTTTTATGTTATTCCATTTTATTATTCGATGTGCAACGGTGGTATATTGAGCTGAGAGTGCACTTTCGTATCCCTCTTCACAACCCGTACCACATGTATCTGAATCTTGTACAGTAATACAACAAGATGTATCACACAACCACGGATAATCTCTACAATATCCTTGATACCCATCATCTAAACATGCACTACCTGCCATACAGTTATTTCCAGCACAATCACATTTTACACTTGGGTCATAATTACCTGCAGCTGGATTTAAACAACCTGATGTTACATTATCCTCATAACTTGAACCATCACCACATGTACATTCATATCCATCATCATCTGTTGCCTGTGAATTATAATTACTTGCAAGTGGATTCTGACAACCATAAACTTCACAATAGTTTAAATAAAAAGTTGAACATTGACCATAATCATCATATCCTTGAATATCATTACAGTTCATTGTGGCTAGTTCTTCTTCTACCATTTCTTCTATATCATCTACATTTGTATTAGTCCATCTTTCCCACATCTCTCGTTGGAAGGGAGTTGTATATTGTGGTTGATTACTTTCTAAAAAATGTTTTGCTTGACCTAACCAACTTATGTTTATTGCACATTTAAAATATTCAAAGATATCAATAGAACCATCACATGTTGTACCGTTACCATAATTAAATGGGAAATATTCTTCAACTGGCCAAAAACCATCATCATCTGTGGATTCAAATAAACAATCACAACCACATGCCCAAGTACCTAAACTAACACCTTGACCTTCATCACCATCATCATCGAAATCATTTACATAAAGGTCACCATTAAGTAAATTATCTTGTGCCTGACCAATACTCAACCCACATATACCTAAGTTAGCAAATATAGGAGGTACGGGTAACATTGCACCATGTTCGTAATTACAGTTATCAATTAATACTGTATCACCTGTTGCCGGGTCTAATTCACATGTATAAGTTCCTGAACCGCGAGATTCTGGACAACACTCACAAGGAACAGGTGGGTCTTCTAAAACACAATCACCATCTGAATTTGTAATGTATCCAACTGGACATTGATGTTCTGATGGTTCTGTATTTGACCATTCTATACATATTGTAGTTATATACTGTCCGTGTTGTGCAAATTCAGCATTACACGCAAAGTATAAACTACAATCTTCTAAACAAGCACATGCGCCACTTACTTGTCCAGGATTATGACAATATGAACCAACATTTTGTTCATATGCATAATCTGGAATTTCTGCATCTACATGACAATTTTGTCTTGATAGACCCGTAATTGTATTATATGGACTATCACATATTGCAGGACCATAAGTACCAGGTCCCTCAGCACAACAATCACCACCAGGGTCAGTAATTAAACCATCATTGATTGGGTCATTATTTTCAAGACCTCTTGTTGTTACATTTTCTGTATCTCCAACTCTACCACCTTCTGCAAAACCTTCAACATCTGAAGAAGGTATTGAGGGAAACGAAAATGCCGGAACAACTATACGAGTAGGATATCCACATTCTCTCCAATTACCTTGTAAGAAAAATGGTGCCTGTGCAGATTCTTGATAAAAAGTTTCTAAATTTTCTACGGGTGTATTTTCTTCATTCCATGTTGAACCATATCTATTTTCTGGTCCACCAAAACTATCATATACTCCACCCGAAACATCTATTAATCCAGCGTAAAATGCATCACTCCAAGATAGTTGTTGATTATATAAATCCATATAATGACTATCAAACCATGTTCGGTGTAAATCAAATACTTCTGAATTATTAGTAATTGCTGGATTATTAAACACATCACATACAGAAGATATTCCAATTTCACACCATGATGTATCATTAATCCAATCTAAAGTAGTATTACAACTTATTTGACCTATATAATCATTTATATCATAAGAACCTAAAGTAGTAAATACCAAATCAAATAGAGTATTAGTATTATATCTAAATACATCGATAAAAGCTCCATATTTAAATATTGATTTTTTGGCATCCCATTTTTTAATAGGATAATCACTCATATACACTTCAGTACCACAGAAATCACCACAACCACTCGGTGTTTCTGGATTACTACCATCTATATCTGAAAGGTCTGCATTCCATGCTAATGTTGTTTTTTGTAAAGGTGTATCAACACCAACTAATTCACCACCTAAGTGTTCACATGTTTCAATTAAATCAACATAAGGTTTTCTTACTGTTGGCCACTCAAATGGACCAGAATATCCTGCAGTAGTTGAACTAAAACCTTTATTACTTCTTAAAGAATAAGGTTTTCCATCTTCTGCCATATGACCATATGAATCAACTAATTTTCTACTATATGCTGCATTGTTGTGTACTCCTGCACCATTATTCATATTCCATAAATGACCAGGACCCCAACTCTCAGGTAAAATATCTACTACACTTTGTGTATTATCTGCAATACCATACTCATCATCATACTGTACAAATATTTCATGTCCCATATAACGCCAATCTAAAGAATGTTGTGGCATATCCATTCTATTTAACCATCCTTCAACTGATTCATCTCCATATTTGTGTTGATTTTGTGCAGAAAGATATCTATAATCTGCACCACAACACCAACCTGCACCTTCATTTGGATAAGATTCACATGTTGGGTTATCAGGTACACTTACATATGCTTTAGGTTGTCCTTGTGCTCCTTGATATTGTTCCAAATCTTGATAAACAAATTCAGGTATTATTTTATCATCGGGTCCATCACGATGACAACCATCATATGGTATACCACCACCCTTTAGACAATTTTCAATATTATCTAAACCATAACCTGGCATGCCAGGATTTATATCATTAAGTCTAATACATTGGTCTGTACCACCGGTAAGCATATACCATGGTCTCCAAATATAATCATCATTATCATTTAAACTATTTTTTACAAAACTACCACCCCAATATGAAGGTTCATTTTGTAAAGATTGTATTTCTATAGCTGCTAAATCATCAAATTTACAGCCTGGTATTTGTTGTGTTTCAAATTGTTTCCAAAAAGTTGAATTACTCCAATCATGTTTTGAGAAATAAGTATCTACTTGACCACCATTAGAAGCACCAATTTGAAAATCATAAATACCATCAAATACTTGTTCTTTTACATAAGAATCTGTATTCGTAACATCTTCTACTCTTTCACATTTACATAAACAAAAAGGTTTATCACCAAGTGTTTCAGAACCTTTTCCATCGAAATCATTCCAATACCCCAATTCTAAAAATGCACCAGCAATACTACTTCCAAAAGCTCCGAATCTTGTAGATTTTCCATGCCAGTTTTCACCAGAAAAACGAGTATCAGTTTGTAAAAATCCGTGACCATCTATATTATAACTATCGTGATTCCAATAATCATTTAAATCGGATACTGAACCTAAATCTCCAGCTGGATTATCGTGGTCACCCATTGGTGAACCATCAAGATAAACAGTACCCCAACCTTTAGGATATCCACAACTTTTACAATAATGGTCCGAACAAAAATCATTACAAGAATGTGGTACACTACCTGAAAAATCTCCGTAATCACCTTGACTATCGTGAGTTGGTACATACATATCATTACCTATAGCAATTGGATTCCATGATTCACCAGCATAATTTTCATATCCTACACTATCTGGCCAGTATGCATCACCAGGTGTTGAAGTATCCCATCTCATAGTTAATGATTCTGGATGAGCACCTACATTTGGTATACCGTGAGTAGAATCACCAAGTGGTTTATAAAACCATTCATGTGCACCTTCACCTGATACATCACCGTAATAATCTGCTAATGTACCATTATCTTCTCCATCTCTCGTAACGAATCCTTGTTTATATCCACCCCACCATCCAAACGGAAGTGGTACTATATCCCATGTTGATTGTGTCATTCTCTTCCAACCAATAGCAACAACATCACCACTAACATCATCTGAATCTTGTTCTACCAAGTATGCTGCTTTCATATCATTTAAATTTAAATAAGGATTCCAAGGTCGTGGTGCAGGTCTAACCATACCATGACATTTATCAGGTATTGGTGATGAGAAGGTTGAATTTCTCATTACACAATAAGAATATAAGTTTTCAAATATTTCTTCACATGTACCAGTATTACATGCACTGTAATCATTTAAACTATTACAATAGCTATCACAATCATCTTCTGCATCACCTTGACCACCACCAGTTAGACTACCACATGAACCAGTATCATCATTATATATTTCTTCACCTGTAAGTGTATTTTGACATTTACATTCACTTTCACCATACCATGGGTTATAATAATCACAATCTGCCCAACTTCTTACCCAATTTGAACCTTGAAAACTTGTACAACCCCATTGTGGACATGCTTCATCATAATATGAATTTAAATTATTATAATGTATTTTTGTTCTAACTCTTAATGGATTATAATCACCTTCCATATCAGTTCCAACACCTTCTATATCATCATTACCACCCCACATATTATTTGGTAAAGGACTTTTTACTTCTGCGATTCTTGCAGATGCCCTTCCACCATTCCAATCAGTTTGACCTGCCAATCCTGCAAGTTCATCATCTAAGTCATATTGTGTGTTTCCATTATCAATATCATTTATTGTTCCTCCACCTTTACCATAATAGTTTGTAGCAGGATAGTGCATTATTAATTGTGTATATGCCCAATCAATACAACTTGTACCAGATTGAAATCCACCCCAACCTGCGTGGTGATTATAGAAAGTTCCAATTTGATTATTTCCTAATTCTGCATTTCCCACTAATGATTCAGTAAACCAAGAACCATCACCTGTACTATCTGCAGATAAGGTTGGTCCACACCAATGTGCTTTATCACCATCTATAAAAGTATTTATTTTATCACTTGCACCAAGTGCATCTTTATCACTAAGATAATAATTGTCTGCAGATTTCACTCCTTGTAATCCTAAATAATCTAATGATTCTCCCAATTCATTAGTTAATAAATCATAAAAACCTTCACCAAATATATCGTTAAACTCATCAGTACCATACGAAGTTGGACCAGGACAACCTGGATAAAATTTATAATTTTTATTTATATTTTGTCCACCATCTACAATAGTTCCATTATCTCCCATAATTGGTGATATAAGATTACCATCTTGATTTTTTCTAAATAAAGAAGTATATTCTCCTTGATTTGAAACATAATATAAATAATCCATAACTTTAGAATATGTAAACGCATCCGTAATAGGTGGACCACCGATTCTATCTGCCCAACCAGAATTTGCATCTCCCATTCCGATACTTGATTTCCCATATGAACCATCCCATCTTCTAATACCACATCGTTTACCCTCATCGGAATGTACATCATAGTTATCACAAAATGCTTGACCTGTAAATATTTGTTTTAACTGTCCTTTCCACAATGCACCAGTTGTTCCAAGAGCAGGATGAGATGGAGGCCTATCATCACCATCACTAAAACAATTTTCATAATTACCTACTGAAGATAAATGTGATATTGATTGACTGTTATCACGCTTTAAAACACTACCAAAATTTCCAATTAATCTTAATGCATATTTTCTTATGTTTGGAAAATCACTAAACTTTAAAGAATTATCATTTGTCATAGTTTCAAAATTTTCATTTGTAATCTGCACAGGTACTTCGGGTCTATAGTAATCACTATCAATATCTATTGGTGCAAATTTTAATATTGCATCATCTGCACAATCTGGATTTGGAACATCAGGTCCTACTAAAGGTGAATCTACAACAAACTCTTTAATAAAATCAGAACTATAACAATGATGAAGTCTTATATCCCAAACAGCTGGATAAGCACCATCATATAAATATTGCGTTGGACTACCTTCAACCATAGTACCATCGGAAATATTTTCATAACCACATGATATCTGACCAGCCATACTTCCATACTGTGTTGCACCATAAATTCTGTTGTAATAAGATAAACCGTAACAACCACAATATTTTTGGTCAAATATAAAATTAAAATAATCTTGTTGATAATCTGATTCATATGGTACGAGAGTGTTTGTTAAAGGTACACCAAACGCAGCCCAATGCCATGATTCTGGATACCAACCTTCTAACTGACTAAATTGACTCAACCAAAAAGTATCAAGTCCTGCCTCTGCACTACTAGCAAAACCCAAACCTGGTAAACTTACGTCTCCTATTGTTGCATCTAATACATCATAATCTGCAACAACTCCATCTAATGAATAAGTTCCAGAATCATATAAAAATGCTATTTTACCTGCAGATGGAATTTCTGATGAGTATTCCATTGCCTGACCAAGTTCGGTTGCAGATGGGTCTAAACATGCTTGAGCATATGCTTCTCTACTACCATATTGTTCCCAATTGTGTCCTAACATTGGGTCATCTATACCACTCTCTGCACTTTGAATCATTGCCTTTAAAGGGTCCCAATTAACTAAATCCCAATCTGATGTATGTGCACATTTTGATATATCAAGAAACCAATCTCCTTCTTGACCACCATCTGTAACAAATCTACCAGATTTCATTGTAATGTTAGAACCTTCATTTATAGATGAGTATTCAAAACTAAAAATACTATCTGGTATTTTTGTAAATGCCCACTCATCTTCTCCAGTTAGATTTAATCCATCGGCTGTAATTTCTCCATTTAAGTTTGTTGGGGTAGACCACCAATATGCAATTTCATATGGATTATTATTGTATGAATCTACTTTTCCTATCCCCATAAAGATACCTCGTGTAGTTCCTTGCATATCTTTATTTACAAGAGTACTATCCCATACATGTGGTATACCAGTACCTTGTTGGGAAGGTTGATAACTAAAATCAGAAAACTCTGACATATCTCTTATAAATCCAACCATGAAGTTTGCACCACGAGAACCTAATGAACATTCATTTAAACCAACCTTTAATCGTGGAAAACCTGATTCTGTATCATCAATACATTCTTCAGGTTCCATTGTAAGTGCCGGTAGTTCTGCAAAACACGCATTTGGAAATATGATATTTTCTGTCATTGATGAATTTAAATCATTCTGTTTTTGTATACACATATTTTGACAGTTATAATCTAAAATATCTAAATATAATCCATTATCAGTTTCTTGAATTACACCTGAATATGCATCATGAGGATTACCCACATCATATGAATCTGTATCTACATAAATTGGTTGACCTTCTTCATTACCCATTATTTGAGTTAGTTGTATATCACAATTACATGTCCAATCATAATCATAATATACTTCTGCTTGAGTAACTGTTGATTCAACAAGTTGATGATAACCTTCAAAACCTGTTAAATCTTCAGTAGGATGACTAATGTTAGTTTCATCATAAAGTTCTACAAAGGGTGTTCTACATACATCCCACTCACATGCAGGACCATGACCATTTAAACACCATAAACCAACTCTACCTGTAGGTGTTGTATAAACACCATCATCCCAAAGGTCTGCATAGTATTCATTTTGACCATTTCTTCCAAATGATTTTTCGGTGTTTTCACCAAGTAATCGGACTCTATGCTCTGAACGAATATAATCCGAGTCGGATGTTGGGTTGGGATTTCTTAATGTACTATCACCGAGTAATATATTACCTGTGTGCATTACATTGGTCCTTGTGATATTGAATTATATTTTTTTTCTTTAAATGCCTTGTTACCTACTTTAACATTATTCATGTGTAAAATTTCTTTTTTTAGTTCAAGTAAAAATACAGACATTTTTATTCTATTAAAATCAACCACATGTTTTGATTTAAAATTATGTTCATAATCTAAAGAATGATACATTCTTCTTGCATCACCAAGAGTATTTTTATGTGGATTGTTACTATATTTATTAGTCCATTGTTTCCATGATATAACATCTGCTTTTTTTGAATTTCCAGTATCACGACTAATCGATATATGACTTATATCTTTTAAAATATCTAAAATATCTTTATCTGATAATTGTGATAACATAACCTTAAATTCTTCTTTTTTTATTTTTATTTTTGGGTCTAAAGTTTCAGTAGGTCTTTTATCTCTGGTAACCAACTCAAAATTAAAATTAAATTTTTTTTCAATTTTTTCTAAAGCCCTAAGTACTCTTCTTTTTTTAATAGGCTTTACAGGTTTAATAGGTTCAATAGGTTTAATAGGTTTAACAGGTGTAGGACGTAAAGGTTTACGAGGTTTTCTTATATCGTTTTTATCAAGAACAACTTCTTTATTTTTATCAACCTGTTGTTTAATTCTTGATTCTTTTTGTCTTGATTCTGCCATGTAATTACTCCATATGTTATAACTACTTATAAATATAGTTTTAATTCTTTTTTAGATTAATTTAATTATCGGACCTGATATGGATTATCTCGTTCCGGTGTATCTTTTATAATTTGATTACCATCTTCTCTTATTTGTATCGGTTGTTTAGGATTGTTTAATATCGTCATTATTTCTTTAGAATTTGTAAAATAATTATTATGTCTTATCAAGTTTGAAGATGAACTTAGTTGTGAATTTGATACACAATAAGATTCTGTTAAACTATAGTAACATGTTTGTCCAGTTGGACATGTTCCACAAGTACCACCTAAGTTTAATAAAACACTTGCATACGAAGTTCCTGCTGCAATTTGATATGCTTCATCACATAACACACAAGAATCATCATTTGTACATTGTGGCCAATCATCACATATACTTGGAAAAGATGTTGCTGGTAACTGTACCATTCTTGGACCACATTGTCTATCTCCTTGATAGTAAGGAACATATTCTCCATATAAAGGATTTTCCCAAGCAGAACTCCAACTTAATTGTTGATTATAATAATTCATATAATAATTTTTTAACCACCATAATTTTTGTTGTGTTGTGAGGAGAACTTCACTACAGTTTTCATTTGAAATTTCAGAATCTGGCTCCCATACACAACCTGCTCCATCAACAAAATTACCAGCACAATCAAAACAAGGGTCATATGGTATACCATTGTTATCACAAAAATAAATTGTTAAAACTGGCTCATCACTATCATCATATTCACATGAGCCATCATCTACATTTGCACTTGGGTTATAGTTTTGAGCATTAGGGTCTGTACAACCGTACACTAAATCTTGGTCTAATTCATATCCATTACCAAAACTAAATATTGAACCTATTCCTGCTCCTTCTTCAGGACTACCTGCAGGAGCCCAATTACTTGCATCATTCATATCAAATGTATTCCAATTCACATCTAAAGGTATTACTAACTCTGTTCCAGCACTTGGATTATCAAAGTTTATATGAGTTCCAATTATTAAATTATCCTCTGTACATGTATCTTCTGTAGTACCACTACATGTTCTAAACTTTCCTTCACCCATAGTCATAACTACATTTCCAAGATTATCAGTCAACCATAATTTTTCTGGACATACACCATCTAAACTTGGTGTACGAGTAGCAGTTCTATCCCATTGATATAAATTTGCAATATCTGCATTATCACCATCAAGTGTTTCTCTATATATTATAAATTTACTTAAATCTTCACCCCAATTGGCAACACATCTTTGAAGCCTTCTACCGTGTCCATTATACTCAGGTTCATCATCAAACTGAATATATGCACCATCTACACAAAATTCACCATCTGCACTTTGTAATTGTGGATGACAAAAATGGTCAGGTCCATAGTTTTGGTTTAAAGTACTTTGGACACAACCTGCTTGGGAAGTTGTATAATCTTCACATGGTCCACCTTCTACTCCACATGCCGATTGAATATTAGGTCTTTGCATTACAACTTCTCCCACTTCTAAACCTAAATCAACCCAAATTTCAGTAAAATCAAAATCATAAAACGAACCATCCCAATAATTTTGACGGTTACATAATTCACCATGATAATTTAATTTTAAATCATTTTGTGCATATGCAAGTGCAAGGGTATCATCTGCCAAAAATGTTCTTTGCCAACATTCAATAGTATAGTTACTCTGTTCTCCAGCACCACCACAATCATCATAAATATCACTCATAGTTTCAGTATAAATATCTTCTGCTTGTCCTAATGCAGGATTTAATTCTCCCATACACTCTGCAGAACCTGGTCTGTTAAAACCTTGATTCCACATAGTTTGTGTACCATCAAAATAAGTTGGCCATCCAGATTCAGATTGTACATATTCATCACCGGTAATTTGTTTGTTAGAAAATGTACCTAATATATTTATACCAGTTTTATGATATGGTTCTGAATACCAATAACCTAATTCAAAATCATTTTCACCATCACCGTCATAATCTTCTTGAACATTAATAGGTCCTGGTCCATATACATTATATAAATCAGGAAAACAATTAGTACCATCCCAACATTGACCAGGAAAACTTGAATTTGTAGTACTACTAAACCACATATGTGGATAAGGTGGAATAGGTTTCCACGAATCTTTATTTATAACAGTTAATTTAAAACTGTTTGGAGCCATAATAGTACCCGATGGGAATGTGTACATTGGTTGGTCTGCAACAGGTAAACAACATTCACCTTCATCAAAAATTCCATATACCCAAGTTTCTGGACAATCTTCAAATTCACATGTACCGTTACAAACATTTCCTGCACTACTATTATCACTTGTAAAAGTGTAACCGAACCATCTTTGTCCCCATAATGTCCAACCTGATATATCTACTGCAAAAGGTAAACTATTATATATCTCTACATATTCAAAATTAAAATCACCAGCACCACCTTGTGCTGTAGAACCTAAATTAGAATTAAATTCTGAAATAATTATCCTACCCATATACTGACCTGAAAAAACACAACTACCATCATCAACTGTTGCATTCTCATTATAGTTATCTGCATCAGGGTCGGTGCAACCTTCTATAATACAACTACCATCATCTTCAGTTGCCCAACAATCAAAATTTGTAGCAAATGGATTAGTACAACCTTGCGTATTACCACCATAATAAATATCTGAATAATCATAATGTGTATCTACACAACAACTTAGAGTAGTGTTTGATATTACACCAGGTGGGTCGTTAGCTAAAACTGAAGTATCATTTGGATATGGTTGACCAAAACCTACTACCCATTGAGAAGCATCACCATCAAAACAATTTTTTTCTATATCTATTTGTGCAGTGGATAAATTAAAATCACCAAAAAAATTAGGTACTACTGTATCACAACCATCACACGAACCAAAAGTATAATCATGATACCATGTAAAATGTTTTGATACACCTTCAACAGGATAATTGTATCCTATTCCTCTATCCTCTGCAGAAGGTGATGTAAAATTACCTGTATAACTTCCTAATATAGGTTGACAATATATTGCGTTTTGTACACCAGTGGGTCTTCTATGTAAACACATAGAACCTTGTCTACCCCAAGTATCATGATTTAAATATCTATTTACAGTTATATAATAATCACCATCATCATTTTCTGAACCACCTATTCTATTATATGCACCAACTTGTGTTCTTTCAAACACTAATGGGTTTGTATGAAATGTTCCTCTTGAACCATCATACTTAACATGTGTACCTCTTGCAATTCCATATTTCCATGGATATTCTTCTATAACTGATTTAGCAATAGTTCTTGTTATCTCACCATCATCATTTTCAAAACCAATGTAATATAAATCTAAAGTTCCAAGTTCTAAGTTTAATTCATATGTACCATATGCCCTTGTAGTTTCTTCTCTACCCACACTTTCATCTTCTTCAGATATTTGTTGTATAGGTGGTCTTGGTTTAACATCTGGTCTAATATTTATTCTATTACCTCTAATCCTATCTCGTGTTCTATCTCTAAAACCAGTTCTACCTTTGGCTCTACCTGTTCTTACAGGTCTCATAGGTCCATCATTATTTTCAGATAAGGATACCTCTGGTACTGATGTTGTAAATGTACCATCTTCATTTAATGTTATTCTACTTAAAGTATAATCAAGTTCTCTACAATTATAAAAATTATCATCTGTTGGAATATCATCACCGTTGGTTTCATGTTCATATCTTAAATCAAAAGATTGAGGTAAGACTGGATATCCATCTTTTTGACATTCATATGCACTACCATTACAATTATTTAATTGTGCATTAAATGTTCCTATAGAACCATCCCATTTTGTGTATGAACCATTTGTTATAATTCCGTTAGAATCAAACTCTCCTATGTATGTTGTACCTATAGGTATATTATCTGAAGGAGGGTCTCTGTAAATTGATAAAGTTCCACCACTATCTAATTGTGTAGTTACATCATTATATTCGATTGTATAATAACCATCAGTACTTTCTGAACTATAACCACTTCTATAAGAACCATCTGCATTTAATGTTGCCCTTGTAGATAAATCTTCAGATTCTGTAACTAAATGAATCCCACCCAATACTTGGGTAGTATTATATACATTAGGATTGCCATCATCATCATAACCATCCATATATATCAATGTAAAATTAAAAGTTTGTGTTCCTGGTGAATAAGGTGCAGTAGAATCTATAAACCATATACCTTCGTTACCACTTGTTGTATGAAATCTATTTCCAAAAAATCCATAATTAAAAGTCTCATAGAAATCAAAATAAAAAGATTCAGGGTCATAACTATCAATGGTAATTGTTGTTTCTTGAATCTTTGGTTGACCTGTATCAAATTCTATTTCATAACCATCTGCACCAACTGCCTCACAAAAATCATTACCAGCACATTTATATCTCCACTTTAAAATAAATTCATCACCAACTACAGGTGTGCTATGATTTATATCTGGTACACCTTCTCCATCTTCATCACATTCTCCATTTTCACCTGGATAAAAACAACTTCCATCATCTATATCTGCACCATCATCAAAATTACACGCACCTGGGTCTGTACAACCATAACTTTGACCTCTTGTATTTAAATTGGCATTATCTACTAATGTTAAATCCTCAACCCAAAATTGTGCAATTCTATCATTACTACTTTCAAAATATGCATTATTATAAGGTGTAGTATCACATTGTGTTGCTAAATTACCATAATCTTGTATAGGCCCATCACAACTATTTGCTGTATAATAACTACCTTCATATCCAAAAGTTATATCAAATGAGTTTGGTGTACATATATGTCTCAATACAATTCTCCATAAATAAAACAATTCACATATAAATATATAAAAACTCATTATTTGTTGATATTAAAATTTATTTGACTTTTTCGTTTTTTTGTTATATATTTATAGAGAGAAAGAGGAACTAAATATGAAAAAACATTATAAAATAATATCAACAGACTTACAAAAAAATCTTATAGAATTTTTAGATGAGGTACAATTTGAAGCAGCAAAAAATAATACAACTGAAGATATGCATGTTGTTAATTTTTGTTCTTGGGCAATAAAAGAACTTACAGATTCTCTCGATGGATATTTAAGAGATAGACCTATAAATGGAAAACCTCAATCAAAATCAAGAGACCAATATGTAGATGAAACATTTATGGATTGGAATCTACCTGAAATGTCTGATGAAGAATATGAAAAACTTGTAGACCAGTTCGATGCATTTTTACGAGGTTGGGAAAAAGAATATAATAAAAAGAAAAAGAAACAAGGTAGGGTGGATGATATGATTCAAGAAAGACCTTATAAACCTCATGTAGATGATGTAATGGAATATTGTACATTAGAAGAAGTGGAAGAGTTTCTTAAAGATGACCCCGAACTTACTGACCAGGAAAGATTTGAATTATATTATGATGAAAGAGAAAGAAGAAAACCTAAAGAAAAAGGTTTATCATATGATAAATTATTAAAAGGTTGTAATATAGAACCTCCTGAAAAAGGAAAATAAATGCCAAAACATAACAGACAAAGAGATGTGTATACAGAAGGTGTACAGTATTGGGAAGCATATTGTGATTCACTTAATGATATAAGTGGTTTTTATAACTACATTGGTGGTGGAAAAGATTGTAACCTTGAAGAGTGTTGTACAATAAAACAATCAAGAGAAACTCAATACTGTTCTACAACATATAAGGGAAGACCTATATACGGAATATGTTGTCCAAGTAGTCAAGATAACGATTTTTGTAGAGAAGTACATGGTGGATTAGGTGTTTTTGGTTCGTCTACCAAATCTAAAAATGGTTTACCTGGTGCTAATTGTAATGTTGATACTGATTGTAAAGATTTATATAATGATGTTTGTGTGTCTGATGGTAGTTGTTCACAAACTCCATCTGAATATGGATGTATTGATACCCTTGCGTGTAATTATAATCCTAATGCTACCTTGATGCACGGATGTACTCCAGATAGTTACCCAAATCCTGACTATAGTTGTTGTGAATATCCACTTGGAGGTTATGATTGTGATGGTGAATATATAGGTGAAGATGATGAGTTGATTGAAGAAGAACTACCTGATATACCAGAAGAGGGAGATGCTGTTTGTACATATTGTCCAGACCCGGATTATCCACAATATGAAAATGAACAAATGTGTGAGATTCGATGTTATCAACAATATAATCCAGAAGGTGTTGAAACAATTATTCCAGTTCGTTGTGAACCAGACCCTTGTCAATGTAAAGCATGTAGAGGATGTAAAGAAGAAGATGCATGTAACTATGTGGGTAATACATGTGATGGAAAAGACCATCAATGTCCATATCTATACAGAAATGGATTTGTAGCAGTTGAAAATATAAGAGCATGTGATGCTGACCCAACTCATCCAGCGTGTCCTGCATATACAGGAGAATTTGGAAATGACTCGTGTTGTGTAAATTTTATGAATACTGGTCTTCCAGGTGGTGAATGTGATGAAGAAAACGGTGGCCCATACTGTATGAAATGTTGTAAATGTGGAAAAGTACATGACCATTGTGGTGAGTGTGTAGATGAAGGGATTCAATGTGATTGTGCAGGAACACTTAACGGACCAGCTTTTGTTCATCCTGGTTGTATACGACAATGTAATGAAAATTTAATTTTGTGGGGTTACAATCCGAACCATCAAAAACCAATTAATGATTGTGTTGATGAAAGTGATGATATGTATGTACCCCGCGGGTCAACACAGCTTGATACCAGTGGGTGTAATTGGGATATTCCTATTGAACTTCAAAATATTGATTGTGGTGATGCATCAGCTAATTGTATTTGGATAGGACATTGTTTTGATTGTTATTATGTAAATCAAGATGGGTGTGAATGTGTAAATCAAGCACAAGGGTTTCCTGCGGATTGTTGTTATACAGAAGGTTCAGACTTTATAAATAACGGAATATGTGGTGGTAAACCTAAATGTAATGGTTTCAATACCGATTATTGTCCATAAAATAATTTGTTACATATTGTTACAATTAAAACCTTGATAGATTTCAAGGTTTTTTTGTATATTATAGTATGATAAAAAATAACAAAATAGTAATATTTGATTTAGATGGTACTCTCGCCTTAATTGACAAACGAAGAGATTTAGCTACCAAAGATAATGGTAAATTTGATTGGGATGTTTTCTTTGATAGAGATAACATTAAATTAGATGTTCCTAACACACCAGTCATCACAATGG
>MDTB01021169.1_pt1 | contig 16617 bp, 13 predicted proteins | sample 811161 | NCBI WGS metagenome assembly MDTB01 (sample SAMN05326650, study PRJNA326480) | marine metagenome | isolation source: seawater | place: Mediterranean Sea | collected 2009
GTTTGGAATGAAAGGTGGTGCAGCAGGTGGTGGGTATGCACAAGTAGTTCCTATGGAACAAATAAATTTACACTTTACCGGAGATTTTCATGCAATTACATCTGCTCACAATTTATTATCAGCTTTAATTGATAATCACATTTATTGGGGCAACAAGCTAAATATTGATGTCAGAAGAGTTGTTTGGAAAAGAGTTATGGATATGAATGACAGATCTTTAAGATCAATAGTTGTAGATTTAGGAGGAGTTGCTAACGGTTATCCTAGACAAGATGGTTTTGATATTACTGTAGCATCAGAAATAATGGCTATATTTTGTTTGGCAAAAGATCTTAATGATCTTGAAGAAAGAATTAGTAATATTACAATTGCTTATACTAGAGATAAAAAATCAATCTATGCAAAAGATTTGAATGCACAGGGGCCAATGACAGTTTTACTTAAAGATGCAATAAGGCCAAACATAACTCAGACACTTGAAAATAATCCAGCAATAATTCATGGAGGGCCATTTGCAAACATCGCACATGGTTGTAATTCAGTAATTGCGACAAAAGCTAGTTTAAAATTAGGGGAATATGTTGTTACAGAGGCTGGATTTGGTGCAGATCTTGGAGCTGAAAAATTTTTAGATATTAAATGTAGAAAATCCAATTTAAAACCTGATTGTGTTGTATTAGTTGCAACAATAAGAGCTTTAAAAATGCACGGAAATATTTCAAAAGAAGATTTAAAAATTGAAAATGTAAACGCTCTTAAAAATGGTTTGGTAAACTTAGAAAGACATATAAACAATGTTAGAAAATTTGGTTTACCTGTTACTGTTGCAATTAATCATTTTATAACTGACTCACAAAAAGAGGTGGAAGCAGTTCTTGATTTTTGTAAAACACAAGGTGTAAAATCATCAATGTGCACTCATTGGTCTGATGGTGGAAATGGCGCAACTGAGCTTGCTAAAAATGTTGTAGAAATATGTGAAGAAAGCAAGAGCACTTTTAAATTTTTGTATGAAGATGATTTGCCTTTATTTAAAAAAATAGAAAAAATTGGACAAGAAATATACCACGCTAGTGAAGTTGTAGCTGATACAAAAGTGCGTCTTCAATTAAAAGATTTTGAAACTAAGGGTTTTGGTAAATTACCTGTTTGTATTGCAAAAACTCAATATAGTTTTTCTACTGACCCAAATTTGAAAGGAGCACCAACTGGACATGTGCTTCCTATTAGAGAAGTAAGATTATCTTCAGGTGCAGAATTTATAGTTGTAATATGTGGAGATATTATGACAATGCCTGGTTTGCCTAGTATACCTGCGGCAAATTCGATTAAGCTAAATGTTAAAGGAGAAATTGAAGGTCTTTTTTAAAACTGCTATATAAATAATAAGATATGGCAATTAAAAATAAATACTCTTTCTTTTCTATTGTTAAAAATGCATTAACTCATCATGAGAATTGGCAAAAAACATGGAAAAGTCCTGTTCCTAAAAAAAACTATGATGCAATTATAGTTGGAGGTGGTGGACATGGCTTAACCACAGCATACTACTTAGCAAAAAATCATGGAATTAAAAATATAGCTGTTATTGAAAAGGGATGGATAGGTGGGGGCAATACTGGAAGAAATACAACTATTATAAGATCAAATTATTTATGGGATCAAAGTGCAGCATTGTATGAACACGCTTTAAAATTGTGGGAAGGCATGTCACAAGAATTAAATTATAATGTTATGTTTTCTCAAAGAGGAGTTTTAAATGTTGCCCACAATTTACATGATATAAGAGAACTTAAAAGACGTTGGCATGCCAATAGACTGAATGATATTGATTGCGAATGGCTAGACACAAAAAAAGTAAAAGAATTTTGTCCAATTATAAATACTTCGCAAAATATAAGATATCCTGTACTTGGAGCAACACTTCAACGAAGAGCAGGAACAGCAAGACATGATGCTGTTGCTTGGGGTTATGCTAGGGGTGCTGATGAAATGGGTGTTGATATAATACAAAATTGTGAAGTTACAGGTATTAATATTAAAAATGGAAATATAACTGGAATTGAAACAACTAAAGGCACAATTAATTCTAACAAAGTTGGCGTTGCTGCTGCAGGACACACAAGTGTAATTGCTAACATGGCAGGAATAAAACTTCCTCTAGAGAGTAAACCGCTTCAAGCACTTGTTTCAGAACCTGTAAAACCAGTGATTGATACTGTTGTTATGTCTAATACTATTCATGCCTATGTATCACAATCTGATAAAGGCGAATTAGTTATTGGAGCGGGAACAGATGGATATACTTCCTATACACAACGTGGTGGCTTTAACATAGTTGAAGATACATTGATGGCAATTGTTGAATTATTTCCAATTTTTTCTAGAATGAAAATGCTTCGTCATTGGGGTGGTATTGTTGATATATGTCCTGACGCAAGTCCAATAATTAGTAAAACTCATATTAATGGTTTATACTTTAATTGTGGATGGGGTACTGGAGGATTTAAAGCTACACCAGGTTCAGGATGGGTATTTGCTCATACAATTGCAAATGATAATGCTCATGAATTAAATGCTCCTTTTAGTATTAATAGATTTTCGAGTGGTGAACTTGTTGATGAACATGGTGCTGCTGCAGTTGCTCACTAATTCATGTTTCTAATTAATTGTCCTTATTGTGGTGAAAGAGATCAAGCTGAATTCTCATGCGGAGGAGAAGCTCATATAGCTAGACCAAAAAATCCTCCTGACTTAACTGATGATCAGTGGGCAGAATATTTATTTCTACGCAAAAATGTTAAAGGACTTAACTATGAGCGATGGAATCATGCTTTTGGGTGTAGACAATGGTTTAACTTAGCTAGAAACACAGCAACTGATGAAATTTTAGCTGTTTATAAAATGGGAGATAAACCACCTAAATTAAATGCTAACACACCTATTACTCCATCAGGTGAGCCAAGTATTGGTTCTGGAAACTTATCAACTTCAAAAAAAAAATAATTGAAATTTATGAAGCGTTTCCAGAATAATCAAAATGTTGAAAAAAATAAAATTATAAATTTTTATTTTGATGGAAAAAAATACCATGGATACGAAGGAGATACATTAGCTTCTGCTTTATTAGCTAATAATATTCACTTAATAGGTAGAAGTTTCAAATTTCATCGTCCAAGAGGAATTGTGAGCGCCGGTACTGAAGAGCCAAACGGAATAGTACAATTAGAATCAAAAGAATATACTGAACCTAATAGACGTGTTACAGAAATTAAACTCTATCAAGGCCTAAAAGCTTTCTCTCAAAATAATTGGCCTAATATTAATTTTGATTTTGGTGCTGTAAATGATTTATTATCAGCATTTTTTCCAGCTGGTTTTTACTACAAAACATTTATGTGGCCTCCAAAATTCTGGAAAATATATGAATTTTTTATAAGACATGCAGCAGGCCTTGGTAAATCTCCAAAAAAAAATGATCCTCACAAATACGAACACTTTCACTATCATTGTGATTTATTAGTTGTTGGAAGTGGAGTCAGCGGTCTCTATACAGCTGAAATTGCAGCTAAAAATAATTTGAAAGTATTATTAATTGAGCAAGAAAATGAATTTGGTGGAGAAATCTTATCAACTCAAGGGAATAATTTAAAGATTAATAATATTGCTATAAATGAGTGGAAAAATAATATTATTAATAATTTAAAGAGCTTTTCCAATGTAAAAATTTTATCGAATACAACATGCTTTGCTTATTTTCATTATAATTTGTTACTTGCTATTCAGGATTTAGAACCAAAAAAAGGTTTAATTAAAACACATGAAATTAGGCAAAGAATTTGGAAAATAAGATCTAAAAAAGTTGTTTTAGCAACTGGAGCCATAGAAAGGCCTATAATATTTAATAACAATGATAGACCAGGTATTATGCTGGCAAACAGTGCTCGCAAATATTTAAATAAATTTGGAGTTGCTGTTGGTAAAAATTTAGTGTTCTTTACAAATAATGACAGCGCATATGAAACTGCAATAGACTATTTTCAACAAGGAATAAATGTACAAGCTATTGTTGATATAAGAAGTAAAACTACTGGTCACTTTCCAAAAAAAGCTAAAAAACTTGGTATTACTATTTTAAATGGATATGAAATCAGTAATACGATTGGAAGATTAAGAGTAAAAGAAGTTAAATTAAAAAAAATATCTAACAATAATAGCAATGAACATAAATCATCTATTACAATAAAAACTGATACCATTTGTGTTTCAGGTGGTTGGACTCCAACAGTTCATTTGTTTACACAATCAAAAGGCAAATTAAAGTATAGAGATTTTGACGGTAGTTTTGTTCCTGAAGAAGCATTTCAAAATACATTATGTGTTGGAAGTTGTAATGGAGACTATGACTTACATAAAATTTTAGAATTACTGCCAAAAAAAATATATAATTTTTTAAATATTAAAGAAAATAAGGATTCAAAAGACGATAATTATAAAACAATTGAAGTTTTAAATGGGAGCCATGAAAATATATGGATTACTTCAAAGGAAAATATTTCTAAAACAAAAATGTTCGTAGATTTTCAAAATGATGTAACTGCCAAAGATATTAAATTAGCATTAAAAGAAGGATTTCAATCAATAGAACATGTAAAACGATATACAACTTCAGGAATGGCAACAGACCAAGGTAAAACAAGTAATGTAAACGCTTTAGGTATTATATCTGAATTATCAAACACAGATATTTCCGAGCTTGGCACTACAACATTTCGTCTGCCTTATACACCTGTAACTTTTGGAGCACTTGCAGGAAGGTATGTAAAAGAATTTTTTGATCTAGAAAGAACAACGCCTATGCATGACTGGCATATAAAAAATGGTGCTTTGTTTGAAGATGTAGGGCAATGGAAACGTGCATGGTACTATCCAAAAGACCATGAAAACTTCTCATCAGCTTTAAATCGAGAGGTTAAAGCAACTAGAGATAGTCTTGGTATTTTAGATGCATCAACTTTAGGTAAAATAGATATCCAAGGAAGAGATGTAAGTGAATTTTTAAATAGAATATATACCAATACTTGGTCTAAATTAGAAATTGGTAAATGTAGATATGGTGTCATGCTAGGAGATGATGGTATGGTTATTGATGATGGTGTTACAACAAGGCTTGGTGAGTATCATTATCTTATGTCAACAACCACAGGAAATGCTGCTTCAGTAATGTCTAAACTTGAAGATTGGTTACAAACTGAATGGCCAGAACTTGAGGTTTATTTAACATCTGTAACTGAGCAATACGGTACAATAAGTTTAAATGGCCCAAACTCAAGAAAATTAATGAAAAAACTAAATTCAGATTATGATTTTTCAAAAGATAATTTTCCTCACATGAATGTTAAAAATATTAATTTATGTGGAGTTGAGTGCAGAGTTATGAGAATTAGTTTTACTGGAGAGTTATGTTATGAAATTAATGTGCCATCTGGATATGCTAAATATTTATGGGATATTTGCATTGAAAAAGGTCAGGAATTTAATATTACTCCTTATGGCACAGAAGCTATGCATGTTTTACGTGCTGAAAAAGGCTTCATTATTGTAGGTCAAGAAACTGATGGATCAGTTACACCAGTAGACTTAGATATGGATTGGATTGTAAGCAAAAAAAAATACGATTTTGTTGGAAAAAGGGCCCTAAATAGAAGTGATACAATAAAGAAAGATAGAAAACAATTAGTTGGTTTAAAGACTAAGGATCGAAATAAAGTTTTAGAAGAAGGAGCGCAATTGGTTGAGGCAGTTACAACTCTTCCAATGAAAATGGTTGGGCATGTAACCTCAAGTTATTATTCGCCTAATTTAGATAGTTCATTTGCTCTTGCATTAATAAAAGGTGGATTGGAAAAAAAAGGTGAAAAACTTTTTGCACCAATGGAAAATGAAATAATTGAAGTTGAAATAACAGATCCAGTGTTTATTGATCCAGAGAACACGAGAATTAATCAATGAAACTAAATCCCTCAAATGTACTTAAAATTAATAATGAGATTTTTAATGGAGTCTCTATTGAGGAGAGAGATCTTGTAGGAAAAATTAATCTTAGAGGAAAGAGTACTGATAAAGAATTTATGAAAAATGTTGGATCAATCTTAGATTTAGTGTTACCTATTGAGCCTAACGTTAGAGTCTCGAATAATAATATAAATATAATCTGGTTAAGCCCAAATGAATGGTTAATAGAAACTCCTAAAGCTGAGACTAAAAAAATTTTAACAATTTTAAAATCAACATTAAATCCACAAAATACTGCTATTACAGATGTATCATTTAATAGAACTGTTTTAAGATTAAAAGGTAATCATGTTTTTACTCTACTATCTAAATATCTAGTTATAAACTTAGAAGAAGTGTTAAAAACAAATTATAACGTTGCCCAAACAATTTTTGTTAAAATACCTATACTTCTTATTAAAAATAATAGTAAAAATGAGACTAAATCAATAGATATTCATTTAAATAGATCTCATGCAAAATATGTTTATGAATTATTAAAAGATGGTTGCAAGATACTTAATATATAGCATTTTTTTTAGTTTAGTATTTTGTATTAATCAAGCACATGGTAAAACTATAAGAGGGAAACCAAGTATTATTGATGGTGATACAATTCATATTGGTAATAGTAAAATTAGATTACATGGAATTGATGCTCCTGAAACAAAACAAACATGTACAAAAGATGGTAAAAAATGGAATTGTGGATTGGAGTCTACAAAATTTTTGAAAGATCTAATTCGCAGTGATTATATTCAATGTGATACAAATGGAAGAGATAGATACAACAGATACATTGGGGTATGTTACAAAAATGATATAAATTTAAACAGTGAAATGGTCATAAATGGCTGGGCAATAGCTTATAGATATTATTCTTTAGATTATGTTAGAGAAGAAAGGATCGCTAAATCAAAAAAAGTTGGTATTTGGATTGGAGAATTTGAAGATCCTTATTTATTTAGAAAAAAAAATTAAATAATTAACCATGATGACCTAAATCCTTTAAATATAAAAGTTTATCAATTTCTTTTTGTTTTTTTTCTATCAAAGATCTTAATTCTTCTAAAATATTTTCTGCTTCTATGTTTTTTTCTTTAATCAATTTTATCTCATTTTTTAGAATTGAATTTTCAATATTTAATTGTTGTAAATCTTCAGCAGAAATAGAATTATTAATTTCTTGTTTTAAATTAGTAGTTTGTTCTTTATAGTTTTTTATTAGATTATTTAGTTCTGTAATTTTATCTTTTAATTTTTTTATTTCATTTAAATTTTCTGAACTATTTTCAAATAGGTTATTTTCTAATTCAGAAAAATTACCAATAGTTTTACTATATTCGTTTTCAAGAGAAGCAAATGACTGCTTTATATTTTTAATTTCCTCTCTAAGATTATTTATTTGATTATCCCTAAATTTTATTCTTTGTTCTTTTTGATATACTTCCAATTTTAATTCTTCAATTTCTGATAACAAACTTGATTTATCATCAACTGTATCAGGCAAAATTTCATCAGGGAATACTTTCTCTTCTGTTGTGAAATCTAATGTTGGTAAGTAAAAAATAAATAGAAGGATAGTTAAAATTAAAAAAATGAAAAATATTCTATTTCTCCTTCTCCTTCTTGCTTGAGCACCAACAAAACCAACCATATTAAAAACTATTAAATAGAATTTTCATAAATAATAAATAATTAATTATTATTTATTTGTGGATCTAATGAATACGTAACTGATCTTAAATAAAATGTAATTTCTTTAATATCTCCAATTTTTTCCAAATTATCATAGTAAATTAGAGAGCCAAAGTACATGTAAATATTATCACCTATTTTTCTTTTTAATTCATACATGCAAAGTGAATATCTAAAAGTCAGACCTAATTTATTTGCTATATGATACCATTGACTGTTCTGACCATCAAAAAAAATTGGGAGAACAGGACTTTTAGTTTTTAGTATAAGTTTTGATACCCATTGTTTCCATTCTCCGTCATCGGCTTTTGTATTTTTTTTTAAATTTCTTTTTGTAGCTATTCTTCCTGAAGGAAAAAGAATTAAAACTCCTTCATTAAGAAGGGTCTTTTCGGCCTCCTTTCTAGTTGAAATATTAGTTAACAATGCTTCTTTATTTTTATTAAAATCAATAGGCAGTATTTTGTCTTTTACAGCATCAGCTTGCCTAAGTACTTTGTGAGTTACCATTTTATAATCTTGTCTTACCTTTGATATAACAGAGCATATTGAAACTCCATCAGCAACACCAAAAGCATGATTAGCTATTACAATCAATTTTCCTCTTTTTGGTATATAACTTCCTTCTTGAAAAGAAGTTTTAAGTGTTAGATTAAGTTTTGAAACTGCATCATCCCAAAAAAATTTAGGAGGCCTTTCTTCTGATATGTATTCATCATATAATTTTTTTAATTTTATTTTTCCAGTTAATAACTCAGTTATCATAATAAATAACTGACCAAGACGATTAACTTCAGCTGTTGCAAAAGTAAATGCTATATTATTTTTTTTCACTATATTCTAAATTTGTATATTTAAGAATTTAGATAAAATTATTAGGTAATAATGTCTATATCAAATTTATCTAACTATTACATATTTGCATAATTAGGGCCACCACTTCCCTCTGGCACAACCCAGGTGATATTTTGAGATGGTTCTTTTATATCGCATGTTTTACAATGAATACAATTTTGAGCGTTTATAATAAATTTTGGAGTCATTGGATCTGTTTTATCTACTTCGTAAACACCAGCTGGACAATATCTTTGAGATGGCTCGTCATATTCATTTAAAGTAAAATTAATAGGTAGATCTTTATCTTTTAGATGTAAATGAACTGGCTGGTCAGCCTCATGGTTTGTACCTGTTAAATATACAGAGCTTGTTTTATCAAAAGTATAAACACCATCATATTTTGGATATTCAATCTTTTTAGAGTCTTTTGCAAATTGTAATGATTCATGATCAGCATGCTTATGCTTTAATGTAAAAGGCAGCTTGCCTTTAAAAATAATTTGATCAATACCTGTAAAAATTATTGCTGGTATCAAACCCCAATTAAAACTAGGTTTAACATTTCTTGCAGAGTGAAGTTCTTTGTAAAGCCAGGAGTCATTGAATTTTTTTTCGTATCTTGCAAGAGAATGCGAATTACTTAAATGATCAACAATAGTTTCTCCAGCAATAATTCCACTCTTCATAGCAGTATGAGATCCTTTTATTTTCGGCATATTAAGAGTTCCTGCATCACAACCAACCAATAAGGCTCCAGGCAAATACATCTTCGGCAAACTTTGTAAACCTCCCTCTATAAGAGCTCTAGCACCATATGCAATGCGTTTGCCATTAGTTAAAATTTTTTTAATTGCAGGGTGAGTTTTGAATTTTTGAAATTCATCATAAGGTGATAAGTAGGGATTTTTATAATCTAAGCCAATAACATAACCTAAAAATATTTGTTTTTTTTCTGCATGATAACAAAAACTACCACCATAAGTTGAATTATCTAATGGCCAACCTGCAGTATGCATTACTAAACCCTCCTCATGTTGAGTTTCATCAATTTCCCATATTTCCTTAAAACCTATTCCATATTGTTGAGGTGACTTTCCATCTGCTAAATTATATTTTTTAATTAATTCTTTTCCTAGATGACCTCTACAACCTTCAGCAAAAACTGTAACTTTTGCATTTATGTTTATACCTGGTTCAAAACTATCCTTTTTATTTCCATTTTTATCAATGCCCATATCTCCTGTTTGAACTCCTACAACTTCATTATTTTCTGAATATAATATTTTAGATGCAGCAAATCCTGGAAATATTTCTACACCAAGATTTTCTGCTTCACTTGCTAACCATCTGCATAAATTTGCTAAACTAATAATATAATTATTATGATTTTTTTGGACACTTGGTAAAAGCCATGTTGGCCAACTCAAAGATTTATTTTTAGATAAAAAAAGAAACTTTTCTTTTGAAACTTTGGTTTTAATTGGTGAGTCTTTTTCTCTCCAATCTGGAATAAGTTCATCTAAAGCTCTTGTTTCAAATACATTCCCACTTAAAATATGTGCTCCAACTTCAGATCCTTTTTCTAAAATACAAACATTTAAATCAGAACTTAACTGTTTTATTTTAATAGCTGTTGCTAAGCCAGAAGGTCCAGCTCCCACAACAACTACATCATACTCCATTGACTCACGATTTACTTCCATTTTTTTTATTTTAATAAATTAATTTATTGTTGAATAGTATTTAATTTATCTAGTTCAGAAGACAACTGTGGCAATGCCTCAAATAAATCAGCATTAAGTCCATAATCAGCCACATTAAATATGGGCGCTTCTTCATCTTTATTTATTGCAACAATAACCTTGCTTTCTTTCATTCCAGCTAAATGTTGAATTGCCCCAGAAATACCGACTGCAATATATAAGTCAGGAACAACAACTTTACCAGTTTGACCTACCTGATAATCATTTGATACATATCCCGCATCAACTGCTGCTCTCGATGCACCAACTGCAGCATTCAATTTATCAGCAATTTCATTTAGAAGTTTAAAATTATCTGCACTTTGTAATCCCCTACCTCCAGATATAACAACTCTGGCTGTACTTAATTCTGGTCTTTCAGATTGAGATTCTTCTCTTCCTATAAATTCAACACTATTATTTTGTGTTTCAAAATTTAGATTTTCAACAATTTCACTTCCTCCACTTGTTTCAACAGGGTCAAATGAAGTTGGTCTTATGGTAACAATTTTTGTTTTATCATTTGATTTTACAGTAGCTATAGCATTACCAGCATAAATAGGTCTCATAAAAGTATCGCTACTTATTATTTTGATAACATCACTAACTTGAGCAATATCAAGTTTAACAGCTATTCTAGGAAATATATTTTTTCCAAATGTCGTAGCTGGTGCCATAATATGTGTATAATTTTCAGCGACAGATAAAACAATTGGTTCAATATTTTCTGCAATTGGATTTTTCAATTTTTCATTATCAACAAAAATTACCTTGGATACTTTTTCACATTTTGAAATTTTTTTTGCCAAATCTTCACATTGGTAACCAGTCACAAGTACATCTATTTCTTGATCAATTTGAGCAGCTGCAGATATAGTGTTTAAAGTTGAAGATTTGATATCAATATTATTATGTTCAGCTAGAATAAGTATACTCATATTACTTTTGCCTCGTGTTTTAATTTTTGTACAAGTTCAGAGACATCATTTACCATAATTCCTTTTTGACGAACAGGGGGCTCTTCAACTTTTATCTGATCAACTCTAGGATTAATATCGATCCCAAGAGAAGTTGCTTCTTTAACATCTAAAGGCTTTTTCTTTGCTTTCATAATATTTGGAAGTGATGCGTATCTTGGTTCATTTAATCTTAGGTCGCATGAAGCAACAAAAGGAATGCTTACCTTAATTTTTTCAAGCCCTTCATCAATTTCTCTAGTTACAATTGCGCTTTTATCTTCTATTTCAATTTTAGAAGCAAATGTTGCCTGAGGCCAATTAAGTAAAGCGGAAGTCATTTGACCTGTTTGGTTAGAGTCATCATCAATTGCTTGTTTACCCATTAGAATAATAGAAGGATTCTCTTGTTCAGCAATTTTAGAAATAATTTTTGAAATGGCTAATGGCTCTAATTCAATGTCTGACTTGACGTGAATTCCTCTGTCAGCACCCATAGCAAGAGCTGTTCGAATTGTTTCTTGAGCTTTATCAGTACCAATGGAAAGAACAATAATTTCATCAGCTTTACCAGTTTCCTTTATTCGAAGAGCCTCTTCAACCGCATTTTCATCTGGAGGATTCATTGACATTTTTACATTATCTTTTTCAACACCGGTACCATCTGGTTTAACTCTAATTTGAACATTGTAATCTATAACTCTTTTTACTGTTACTAAAATTTTCATATTAGGCTTTCAGTTTTTCATTGTTTGGATCATACGGACTGTCATCAATAACTGTTACTTTATGTTTCTTGTCTAAAATATCCATTTCTAAATTTTGGGTAACTTTTGCATATTTTGGATCTATCATACCAATTGCTAGCGATTTTTTCACTCTAAAACCATAGTTACCTCCTGTCGCACGACCTATTACTTTACCATCATTGTATATAGGATTATTTCCTAAAGCATCTGCATCTTCAACATCATGAACTTCCAAAGTTACCATCTTGTTTTTAAACCCTCTTTGTTGCCATTCAACAAGAGCATCTCTTCCTATAAAATTACCCTTATTAAGGTGTACAAATCTATCTAAGCCTGACTCAAAAGCTGCATACTCAATTGACATTTCAGTTCCAACTAACTTATATGTTTTTTCAACTCTTAAACTTTCCATAGCTCTTATACCAAATGGCTTTAAACCATAATCTTTACCTGCTTCCATAAGTTTATCAAAAATATGGTTTTGATATTCTATAGGATGGGGCAATTCCCAACCAAGCTCACCAACAAAATTCATACGCATAGCAATTGATGGAGCTAACCCAACATTAATCTTTTTTGATGAAAGCCATGGAAAATTTTCATTTGATAAATCAGTTTTTGTAATTTTACACAATATATCTCTAGATTTAGGACCTGCAAGAACAAGCACACCCATACTATTTGTTAAGTTTTCATAAATTACTGAACCATCTTTTGGCATCCATTTGTGGATCCAATCATGATCCAATCTTTGAAATGCTCCAGCTGAAACTAAGTAAAACGTATTTTCTTTTTCTTTAGCAATAGTGAATTCAGAATGAACTCCTCCAGCCGTATTTAATGCATGACATAAATTAACTCTACCAATTTTTTTTGGTATTTTATTTGCAACTAAATTATCCAAAAATTCTTCAGCTCCAGGTCCTGATATTCGGCATTTAGCAAAAGCAGACATGTCAAGTAATCCTGCATTTTCAGCAACATTCTTACACTCATTACCAACGTGTTCAAACCACTTCGATCTTCTAAATGACCAATCATCTAATTGCAATTCTTTAGATGGAGCAAACCAATTTGCACGCTCCCATCCAAATTTTTGTCCAAACACTGCGCCTAAACTCTTTAATCTGTCATAACATGGAGCTTGTCTTAATGGCCTTCCCTCTTCTCTTTCTTCATCAGGATAGTGAACAGTAAATACATTAGCGTAAGCTTCTTCATTTTTATTGATTAAGTAAGACTCTGTGGCATAGTCTCCAAATCTTCTGGGATCAACTCCTAGCATATCAATAGTAGGCTCTCCATCAATTATCCACTCAGCAATTTGCCAGCCTGCTCCTCCTGCAGCTGTGATACCGAAACTATGACCTTCATTTAACCAAAAGTTTTTCAAACCCCAAGCAGGTCCAACAATAGGACTTCCATCTGGTGTATAACAAATTGCACCATTGTATACTCTTTTAACTCCAACTTCTCCAAATATAGGAACTCTATGTATAGCAGATTCAATATGAGGTTCTATTCTTTCTAAATCTTCCTGAAAAAGTTCAAATTCAGATTCTTTATCTGGACCATTTACATAACATACTGGTGCACCCTTTTCATAAGGACCTAAAATTAAACCACCTCTTTCTTCTCTCATATACCAAGAATTATCTGAGTCTCTTAAAACTCCCATCTCTTGGAGCCCCTGCTCTTTTCTTTTTAGTATTTCTGGATGATCGTCTGTTACAATGTATTGATGCTCTACAGGAATAACTGGAATTTCAAGACCAACCATTTTGCCTGTTTGTCTTGCAAAATTTCCACTGCATGAAACAACATGTTCACATTCAATTTTACCTTTATCAGTTTCAACAACCCACATATCATCTTTTGTCTTAGAAATTCCTATAACTGCTGTATTTCTATATATTTCTGCACCCTTATCTCTTGCCCCTTTGGCTAAAGCTTGAGTTAAATCTGCAGGTTGAATATACCCATCTTCTGGATGTTGAATTGCACCAATTAAACCATCAGTATTGCAAAGAGGCCAAATTTCTTTTACCTGTTCAGGTGTTAGAAATTTTACATCTACACCTATAGTTTTAGCTACCCCAGAATATTGATAATATTCATCCATTCTATCTTTTGTAGTTGCAAGTCTTATGTTTGATACAACACTAAAACCAACTTTTTGACCCGTTTCTTCTTCAAGTGTTTTATAGAGTTTAACAGCATATTTATGCAACTGTCCAACTGAATAACTCATATTAAATAAAGGTAGAAGTCCAGCAGCATGCCAAGTTGATCCTGAGGTTAGCTCTTTTCGTTCCACAAGTACAACGTCGGACCATCCTTTTTTTGCTAAGTGATAGAGCGTACTTACACCAACAGCTCCTCCACCAATAACTACTACTTTTGACTTTAATTTCATTGCTATTATTTAATACTGTACTTCATTAATCATATTAAATAAGATGGGTCAATCATGAGATACTTTAAAAGATTATTTTTAGGGATAGTTTTAACTAGTTTACTTAGTGGCAATTCAAATGCTGAAATAACGGTAAACGAACTGTTCTTTGATAAAGAGACACCATTTCATCTTAAAATCTTAGAAGTAATTCCTGAGAGTGGTATTATACAAATTGGAGATGATAGTGCTAAAAATACAATCATAGAATTCATGGATTATTTTTGTGGATACTGTAAGAAAGTTCATCCTGAATTATTAAGTATTGTAAACGATAGAGATGATACCAGAGTAATTTTTTTACAACACCCTATTCTAAGTGAGTCATCAAATTTATTATCGAAAATGGTTGTTGCAGCTAATATGCAAAATAAAGGTATTGATTTTCATAATGCATTATTTTCAATTGAAGGAAATATAAATAATGAAAAGTTAAAAAAAATAATTGAGAATTTAGATCTAAATACAGCTAAATTTAATATTGATATGACAAAAGAAGAAGTTCATAATATTATAAGGCTATCCGCTTTTTTAGCTAATGGAGCTGGAGCAAGAGGAACACCAACTTTCTTTATTAATGAAGAATTTGTTGTAGGATATATTTCTATGGAAAGAATAAAAGCATTACTAAACTAAAAAGCCCCAATTCATATTGAGGCTTTAAAAAAAATAATTTTATTTATCTACAACTTCCCTAGTATTTGCATTATGTGATTCAGTAAATGGAATAGACACTACCTCTGCATCAACTGGTTGACCTGGTGATTCAGCATAATTATCAGGAAGATGAACTTTGAATTTTCTTCCAGACTTTCCTGTAGGGAAACCGTTTTTATTAAGAGTACCATCAAATGGAACGTATCCCATTGCTATATTTCTTCCTTGTTCAGGATGATACCATGGCGAAGTTATAAAACCACATGGTTCGTTACCATCCTCTGAAATAAGCCAAAAATCAGGTGCATATTCTTCTATTGGTTTACCTCCCAAACTCAGACCAACAAGTTGTAATTTATAGGGCTTTTTACCTTCTTTAAGATCTGCTTTCATTTTTTCAAGAACAGACTTGCCAACATAATCTGTTGTTTTGTTCCACTCACCTTTACCTGAAAGAGAAACCTGATAACCAAGATTACACTGAAATGGATTATGTTGATTATCCATATCTTGACCCCAAGATAAAATACCTGCTTGTATTCTCCTATGATGGGCTGGAGCTATTACCATTAGATTATGTTTTTTTCCTGCATCTAATACTGCATTCCACATATCGTCTGCATACTTAGTTGAATCATAAAGATAAATTTCAAAACCTGCTTCACCTGAGAAACCTGTTTGTGATATTATGCAATCTCTTCCACCAACTTTAGCTGATGCTAAACCATAAAATGGCATTTCATTTACATTGACTTGATCTCCTATCAAATCATTCATTAAAGCATGAGCCTTTGGGCCTTGAATTTGAACTGGGCTTACATCAATTTCATCAATGTGAACATTAAATCTATTATCATGATTTACTCCTTGAAGGTAAAGACCAATATCAGAGTCTGATAAAGAAAACCAAAACTCATCTTTTGATATTCTTAAGAGTATTGGATCATTTAAAACACCTCCATATTGGTTACAAAGAATTACATATCTACCTCTCATTGGAGATATTTTTGTTGCATCTCTTGTAATAACATAATCTACAAATGCCTCTGCATCAGGTCCTTTTACTTGAATTTGTCTTTCAACCGCAACGTTCCACATAGTGACATGATTTTTAATGGCCTCATATTCAACCATTGCACCTCCATCTTCAGGTTTAACATAACCCCTAGGATGATATACTCTATTATAAACTGTTGCTCTCCAACATCCCGCCTCCATTGACAAATGCCAATAAGGTGATTTTCTAACTCTAGTTGAAATTAGCATTTGAACTGGTGTTGGGCCACTTTGTCTTAAATTGTAGGGAACCCTTCTGTCCGATTGATCCACTGACGTAGAATGCTTAATCATTAATAACTCCTTAAATTAAATATCTATTTTGCGTATCTAAACTTTTTTTACTGTGCAATAACAAAATATAGGCCAATGCAAAAAACTGGGGAGCTTATTTAAACCTTAATTTGACCCTA
>MDTB01227946.1_pt1 | contig 16610 bp, 17 predicted proteins | sample 811161 | NCBI WGS metagenome assembly MDTB01 (sample SAMN05326650, study PRJNA326480) | marine metagenome | isolation source: seawater | place: Mediterranean Sea | collected 2009
ATAAGTTTTTTACTTCCTTTTTTCAAAGGGGTCTTAAGAGTTAACATTTTAGATTTTTAATTTTGTAATGTAACGAAAACTTAAGTATAGAAGTTAGCAAATTTATATATTCTATTTGTTATGAAAAATTTTAATTTTTTCGAAGATCGAAAAGAATGTTTAATTTTGAATAAAAACAATGAGAATTTTCTACATATTTCTAGTTTTCTTTTTAATGATTTCCTGTAAAAGCAACTCACAGAATCAAAAAAGCAGGTATTTAGTCACTAAAAGTGACGCTGAGTGGAAAGAGCAACTTCCTCAAATGGCTTATTATGTATTGAGAAAAGCAGGAACTGAACGTGCGTTTTCGGGTTCTTTAAATTATAATAAAAAAGAAGGTATATATGTATGTGCCGGTTGTCAGGCACCACTCTACGAGTCTAAATATAAATTTGATTCTGGAACAGGATGGCCATCTTTTGACCGCGGTAATGAAGAAAATTTAGAATATGATGTAGATTATAAGATTGGTTATGCTCGCTCTGAGCTAAAATGCAACAAATGTGGGGGACATTTGGGTCACATGTTTAGTGATGGTCCAAAAGCTACTACAGGTAAAAGACACTGTATTAATTCTGCCGCTTTAAATTTCATTGCCTCTGATGAATAAATCTAAAAATTATCCAATAGTTAAATCCGAATCTGAATGGTATAACGAACTGAGTGATGAAGAATTCAAAGTTTTAAGAAAAAAAGGTACCGAACTTCCATTCACAGGAAAATATAACAATCACTTTGATAAAGGTATATATAGATGTAGAGCTTGTGATACTCCACTATACGATTCAGAATCAAAATTCGAGAGTGGCTGTGGTTGGCCTAGTTATGATAAAGCTCTTCCAGGAGCATTAGAGTTTATTAAAGATAAATCTCACGGTATGATTCGAACAGAAATTGTTTGTGCCAAATGTGGCGGACATCAAGGACATGTTTTTAATGACGGTCCTTCTTCAACTGGCGAACGCTATTGTGTAAATTCTGTAAGTATTCGCTTTGATAGTGAGTAAAATATTCAATTTAAATTTCACTCATATTTTGTAACTTTATATCAAATTTAAAAGAGATCGCATGACCGAATATGATATTATAATTCTAGGTAGTGGACCTGGGGGGTATGTTACAGCAATTCGCTCGTCCCAACTAGGATTTAAAACGGCAATTGTTGAAAAAGAAAATCTTGGAGGTGTTTGCTTAAACTGGGGATGTATTCCAACAAAAGCACTTCTAAAGTCTGCTCAAGTATTTGAGTACCTTAAGCATTCAGAGGACTATGGTTTAAAAATTAAGGAATATGATAAAGACTTTAATGCAGTTGTGAATCGAAGTAGATCAGTTGCAGCAGGAATGAGTAAAGGAGTGCATTTTTTAATGAAAAAAAATAAGATTGATGTCATTGAAGGTCATGGAAAAATAATGACAGGAAAGAAAATTAGTGTTATACACAGTAAAAAAACTAAAGAATATCAAGCAAAAAATATCATAATTGCTACCGGTGCACGTTCTAGAGAACTTCCAAGCCTTCCTCAAGATGGAAAAAAAGTGATTGGATACCGGAAGGCTATGACGTTAGAGAAACAGCCAAAAAAATTAATTGTTGTGGGGTCTGGAGCAATTGGAATTGAATTTGCATATTTCTACAATGCCATGGGAACTGAGGTCACAATTGTAGAGTATTTAGATAATATTGTACCTGTAGAAGATTATGAAATCTCAAAACAACTAGAAAGATCATTTAAAAAGAGTGGAATCAAAATCATGACAGGTGCTGAGGTAACGTCTGTTGACACCAAAGGAAAAGGTGTAAAAGCTACAATAAAAACCTCAAAAGGGGAAGAAATCATCAATGCAGATATCGTCCTTTCTGCTGTGGGAATAAAAAGTAATATCGAAAATATCGGTTTAGAAGATGTAGGAATAGCAGTGGATAGTGATAAGATCATGGTCAATGACTTTTATCAAACTAATCTTCCTGGCTACTTCGCTATTGGAGATGTGACAAAGGGACAAGCATTAGCACACGTGGCTTCTGCTGAAGGTATTCTTTGTGTAGAAAAAATTGCTGGACATCATGTAGAACCACTAGATTATGGAAATATCCCAGGCTGTACGTATTGCTCGCCTGAAATTGCTTCGGTAGGACTTACTGAAGATCAAGCAAAAGAAAAAGGTCTTGAAATCAAAGTAGGAAAATTCCCCTTTTCTGCTTCAGGAAAAGCACAGGCCGGTGGAAATCCTGACGGTTTTGTTAAAGTACTTTTTGATGCAAAATATGGAGAATGGTTAGGATGTCATATGATTGGTACTGGTGTAACTGATATGATAGCTGAAGCTGTATTAGGTCGTAAACTTGAAACTACTGGACATGAGGTTTTAAAAGCAATACACCCCCACCCTACTATGAGTGAAGCTGTAATGGAGGCTGTTGCAGATGCATATGATGAAGTTATTCACTTGTAGGTTTTCAAAATCTGGGCTTGACTTGAACTCAACTTTAAACTCTTATCGCTAAAATTAATCAAAATCTACTGTTTTAAAACACTTTCTACGCCAAGACGATATGAATCTAAACCAAAACCTATAATCAAACCTTTTACAACGGGTGTAAGATAAGAAGTGTGTCGAAAATCTTCTCGAGCAAAAGTATTAGAAATATGAATTTCAATAACAGAAGAATTAATACTTTTAATTGCATCACCTATAGCAACAGAAGTGTGAGTGTATGCTCCTGCATTTAATAAAATCATATCTGAACTAAAGCCAACTTCATGTAATCGATTAATTATTTCGCCCTCTATATTAGACTGGAAATAATCAAAAGTAACGCGTGGATAAAGCTTTTTCAATTTAGAATAGTATTCTTCAAATGTTTGACTTCCATAGACTCCAGGTTCTCTTGTCCCTAAAAGATTTAAATTTGGTCCATTTATAATACTGATCTTCATTTTTATTATTTTAGTAAAAGTATTGAAAATAGATTTATTCCACTAAAAACAAGTAGTTTGAATTGGGGACAGGCTGTATTAGATTTTCAAATGTATCTTCAAATAGAACGAGGACTATCAGAAAACTCGATTGAAAATTACACACTTGATATACAAGCCTTTCAAAAATTCTTAGAAATAGAAAAAATTAATATATCACCATTAGAATGTGAGGAAGAGATTCTAAAACAATTTATTTATGAAACAGCAAAAGTATTAAGTCCATATACCCAAGCAAGACGTATTGCTGGTCTTCGCAGTTTTTTTGATTATTTGATATTTGAAAAATATAGAACTTCAAATCCAACAGATCTAATAGAATCACCTAAATTAGGCAGAAAACTACCGGATGTTTTGTCAATTGAAGAAATTGAATTATTGATAGATCATTTAGATTTACAACATCCTCAAGGCCATCGTAATCGTGCTATTTTAGAAACCCTTTATGGAAGTGGTCTCAGAGTATCAGAACTAATTAAACTTAACTTATCAAATCTTTTTTTTAAAGAATCATTAATACGAGTTACAGGTAAAGGGAATAAGCAAAGACTGGTTCCCATGGGAATAATTGCCAAAAAATATTTAAATATATATATTGAAGAAGTTAGAACAAATCAAAAAATTCATTCAGAATTTAAAGATGTCCTTTTTTTGAATCGAAACGGGAAGGGGTTAACTCGTCAAATGATTTTTACACTGATAAAAACATTAGCTATAAAGGCTTGTATTAAAAAGAAAATTGGTCCACATACATTTAGACATTCATTCGCTACTCATCTTTTAGAAAATGAAGCAGATTTAAGAAGTATTCAAATTTTGATGGGGCATGAAAGCATAACTACTACAGAAATGTACACACATTTGGATACTCATCACTTGCGTTCAGTGATAGAAAAATATCATCCCAGGAATAAGAGTTAATTTGTAATGACCAGTCTGAAGCCTTCTCCATGAATATTCAAAATTTGAACTTTTTTATCATCATTCAGAAATTTTCTAAGTTTGGCAATATAGACGTCCATACTTCTTGACGTAAAGTAGTTGTCATCTCTCCATATCTTATTTAAAGCAACTTCACGTGGTAATAAGTCATTAATATATAAAACAAGCAATCTAAGTAGTTGGCTTTCTTTGGGTGATAACTTTATTGGGTCTTTATCTTTGTATTTTAAAAAACGAAGTTTAGAATTAAAGTTAAAATCACTAAAACTAAATTCAAAAGCCTCAACAACAGGGTCTTCAATAAATTTTTTTCTGTTTAAAATTGCTTTTATCTTAGCTAAAAGAACCTCAGAATCAAATGGCTTAGTCATGTAATCATCTGCTCCAACCTTGAAACCTTTTAAAACATCCTCTTTAAGGTGTTTTGCAGTAAGAAAAAAAATTGGCACAACAGTATTCTCTTCTCTAATTTCTTTAGCTAAGGTAAATCCATCTTTGTACGGCATCATGACATCTAAAATACAAAGATCAAATTTTTCTTTTTTAAATTTTTCAAACCCTTCTATACCATTTTTTGCAAGGGTTACAGCATAATCATTTAGCCCAAGATATTCTTTAAGAATACTTCCAAAGTTAATGTCATCCTCTACAAGTAGAATTTTTTTATTAGTCTTATTCATTTATTGTTAAATGATATTAAATTATATTTGATTTGGTATTCTGACCGTAAAATCAGTTCCAAAGTTTTTTTTGCTTTTCAATTTAATCTCCCCTTTATGTAAATCAACGATTTTCTTAACATATGAGAGTCCTAATCCATGACCTTTTACATCATGAATATCACCTGAAGATGCCCTAAAAAATTTATCAAAAATTTTCTTCTGCTCTAGAGGTGTCATGCCAATACCATTATCTTTTATTTCTATAACAAAATTTGTACTATCATTATAAGTTGCAATTTCTACCTTAGGAAGCTTATCGCAATATTTGACTGCGTTATCAAGAAGATTTACTATTACGTTTGTCAAATGACTTTTATTGCCATTGAGTTTAGCATAATTAGCCTTCAAATTAGTTTTAAGGCTCCCTGATTTATCTTTTAGAATCAACTTTATGTGATTTATAGCATCATTAATAATTTCGTGGGCATCTACAATTGTTTTTTGAATTGGTTGATTACTTCTTTCTAATTGAGAAATTATAAGGACATTTTCAACTTGAGATAACATACGATTATTTTCCTCTCTAATCATCTTAACATATTGAGAAACTTTATTTGGGTTATTTATTGCTTTAGAATTTGATATTGCATCTAAAGCCAAATTAATTGTAGCTATCGGTGTCTTAAATTCGTGAGACATATTATTTATGAAGTCTGTTTTAATTTCAGATATCTTTTTTTGCTGAATTATTTGATATAATGCACTACTCGAAACCAAAACAATAAATAAAGTTAAAAACAAAGAAAGTCCACCAATACTGACGATTGATGAAAAAACATATTGATTTTTTTCAGGGAAAGAAATTATCAACTCATATTTTCTATTGCTATTATCATCTTGAAAAATTGGAATTGAATAACGATATCCCTCTTGAATTTCGATATAATTATTAGATTTAATTTTTGTTGCAAGACCATTATCATAAATTCCAAATTCATATGGGGTAACTATCATTTTGGCATCAAACTCACGCTTTAAAACAAAATCTAACTCATTTACATTAAGACGTTTGTGGATAGGTGTATTTGCTGTATAGTCTTTGAAAGTTGAACGAATCCTTTGATTTGCAATATTCATCCTTTTAATAGTTGTTATTTTCTCTATGGAACTAGCAATATTATTTTCACGATTAAAAACATCATTCTTATTAATTACAGTAGTATTTTTTACCTGTTTAATATTTGTTAAATTTTCAATAGTATCGCCTAAAACAGGATCTAAATAAGGAATTATTTTGTAATCTTCCTCTAAAATACCATAGGCATAATAAGACACTAAATTATTAGTTTTGTCTTCATCTAAGAATAAAAATATATTTGCAAAACTAGCATCGTCGGGTGTTTCAATCGAATCCAAAAGCTTCTCATATGCAGCTATATAATCTGACAATTCACGCTCTTGTATCTCATCTGCAACCATCATTAAAGATTGCTGAACGGCTAATGAAAATTCTTTTTCCTTATCATTCCAAGCAGAAAAAATCCAATAACCTTGAAGAATAACAATCCCTAAAATCGAGAAAATCATAAAAGTTACAAGAGAAATAAAAAGATTTTTTTTCATATACTATAAAACACAATATGTATAAAACATAGATAAATTTCATTCAATTTAATCAAAATTTATCCTAATGGTATGTTAATAATAAATACTGTAAACTATTTTTTCAACTTTATTAAGAGCTCCTTAGCCTGAGAATAAAATATATCCATATCAATATTTTCTATCACGATATCAGCAAGTTTAATTTTTTTTGTATCACTTAATTGTTGCTTCATTCTTAATAAAACTTCATTTTCACTAATTTTATCTCTTAAAGTTACCCTTTTAATACGCTCTTCCTTGGGAGAAGTAATTAAAATTAATTTATCAAATTTTTTATATCTACCTGTTTCAAATAATATTGCAGATTCGTTAATAATGAAGGGAACGTTTTGATATTTAAATAAAAAATTTTTAAATGCCCCCTCCACCGCTGGATGAACTATTTCATTTAAATTACTCAGGGCTTTAGAATCTGAAAAAACTTTTTCAGATAATTTTCTTCTATCCAACTTACCTCCAACATACATTTCATCCCCAAATCTTAAAATAACATCTCTTTTTAGAGATGAATCTAATAATTTTCTGCCAACTAAATCTGACTCAAAACAAGGGACGCCCCATTTTTGGAACCAATTAAGAAATGTAGACTTTCCACTTCCTATTCCTCCAGTTAAACCAATCAATTTCATTTTATCTTGCTTATAAAAATATCAAATTGTTATTTTCTTATTAAATAATTAACCCTTTCAGGATCAAAAATTAATTTTTTAATAGATGGAGGTTGCTCAATCATGATCAGTTGAAGTTTTTCACTATCTTTTTTTTCAATATCATTATAATCTACAACTAAATTAAAATCTGAAGCCTTTACAGTTCTTAATACAGACAAAGGTAAAGTGGCTCTTATTTTAGCTTTTGGAGGAAAAAGCTTAACCCTTATGCCTTTCGGGATATTAATTAAACCTATTCCCAATGTAAACTCTTTTTCTGAATGCCTAGATACTGATAATTTTATATTAGCACTTGATTCTGATAATTGAATTTCAGGAATTAATTGTAAACTAATTGTTTTAATTAAGCTTTCATAAACGTCTTCAACTTCAATATATTTTGTTTTTATTAAGCCTAGAGTATCCAAAATTGATTTTGGTCCTCTAACTAAAATACTGTCTGGTATAATTTTTATGGGAGCATCACTTAGATATCCAGCTCTTAGATTTATTTGAACATTTGGAACAACAGCAATAACTTTTTCATCCAAAATACTGAAATCAAAATCTAAAGATGTAGGAGTAATAAAATTAAGTTTAGTATTTTCAAAAAATTGATTTTGAATTGAAAATTGTTGGTTTTCGATGCTAACGTCCCCTACCTTAATACCAAATTTTCCTTGCTCCAAGGAAATGTTTAATGATTTATTAATCAAGCGGTATATTAAAATATCAATTCCACTTGCTGTTATTGAGGCTTTGATTTTTTTATTATTTGAATGTAGTATAATCCCTTCTGGCACATTGATCCAGTTTATTGAAAAAGACTGATCAACCGTGTAAGTATTTGAAAGTTTAGTGCTTATCCAAAAGGTAAACGACAACAAAACAAAAAAAAGAAAAAACTGAAAGCGACCCTTTGAGGGCAATATCCCAAAAAAGTGCTCAAATTTTTTGAATTTATTGGACATAATATTTAGTAAAATTTTATTTTTTAGGTAAAGAAATCAATTACTTCTTGACTAACACCGACATTTGAGAATCCACCATCATGATAAAGATTTTGTAAAGTAACTTTACGAGTTAAATCTGAAAAAAGTGAAACCGTGTAGTCCGCGCATTCTTTAGCTGTTGCATTTCCAAGTGGAGACATTTTTTCTGCATATTTTAAAAATCCATCTAAACCCTCAACACCTTTACCTGCTGTAGTTAGGGTTGGGGATTGAGATATAGTATTAACGCGAACCTTTTTATCCTTACCAAAAAAATATCCAAAACTTCGAGCGATAGATTCTAAATAAGCTTTATTGTCAGCCATATCATTATAATTTGGAAATGTTCGCTGAGCTGCTATGTAGCTGAGTGCAACAATACTACCCCATTCATTCATTGCATTTTTTTGGTATAAACATTGCATTAGCTTATGAAAAGAAACTGCTGAAACATCCCAACCTTTCGTCATCCAATCATGATTTAGGTTAGTGTAGTGTTTTCCTTTACGGACATTTACCGACATCCCAATGCTGTGTAAGACAAAATCTATTTTACCTTCTAAAATCTCCTGAGCCTTATCAATTAGTTGATTTAAGTCCTCCATTTTTGTTGCATCTGCCGTTATAACTTTAGATCCAGTTTTTTTGGCTAGATCATTAATTGTACCCATCCTCATTGCGACAGGGGCATTTGTTAGCACAAAAACACCTCCGGCATCTGAAACCGACTCAGCTGTTTTCCAAGCAATTGATTGATCATCAAGAGCACCAAAAATAATTCCCTTTTTCCCTTCTAGTATTTTATATGACATTGGATAAATTTAAAGCTTAAATATACGCTTAATTCATTAATTCCTTCGCATGAGCAATAGCAGTTTCAGTAACTTCTTTTCTTGATAACATTTTAGCAATCTCTTCAATACGAGACTCGTTATTTAATAAATTCAGATAAGTTTTAGATTCACCTTTCTGTTTTCTTTTTTCAACTTTAAAATGATAATCTCCTTTAGCTGCAACCTGAGGAAGATGGGTGATTGTAAATACTTGGAGCTTCTCAGAAATATTGGCCATAACTTCAGCAATATTCCCAGAAATCTTTCCTGATATCCCAGTGTCAATTTCATCAAAGATTAAAGTTGGAAGTTTTTTGTAACGTGAAAGAATAGCCTTAATAGCCAACATTATTCTTGACAATTCACCACCAGATACAACTTTCTTAATTAACTTAAACTCTCCTCCCTTATTTGCACTAAACTGAAACAAAAGTTGATCCATTCCGTTAAAAAGAAATTCTCTTTTTTTAATTAATTCAATTTTAAATTTAGCATCTTGCATTCCCATTTTTGAGAGTAATTGTTCAAGTTCAATTGTTAGTATACTTATTGCATTCTTACGATTCTTAGACAATTGATTGCAAATATTAGTTAATGCAATACTTTGTTCATTTATAGTTTTTTCCAATGCTTTTAATTTATCATCTAGACTAAAAGTCTCATTCAAAGCAATTTCTAATTTATTTTTGATTTCAAGTAAATCAGACACATTGTTGACCTTATGTTTATGATATAGAATATTTAAAGTGTCCATTTTTAAATTTAATTCATGAAGTTTTTCAGGGTTTGCTTCTGTTTGATCAAATTTTTGCTTTAACGACTCTAAAAGATCTTGCATCTCAACATCAATGAATTGAATTCTGTCTTGAATTTCTTTATAATCTTTAGACTTATCACTAGCACCCTCTATATGTCTTCTTAACTCTTTGATTTGATCTAGTAATCCAAGCGATTCTTTCTCTAATAAAAGGATTGATGATGCCAGAACTGTTTGCAAATAATCTACATGATTTAAACTATTCAATTCATCCTCTAGGTCATCCTGTAAACCAACTCGTAGTTTAGAATTATTGAGTTCCTCAAATAAAAATTTCTTATAGTCTAAATTATCTTGGGATTCAGATTGATTTTTTTTGCACTCTTCGTATTCATTATGGGTGATTTTGTGGGCAGTAAGTAAATTTTGATACTGCAACAATATTCTGTTATTATCTGCAATAGCATCTAAAACCTGAAATTGATATTCGTTTTTAAGCAGAGATAGTGTATCGTTTTGAGAATGAATATCAATTAGATTTAAAGTAACTTTTTCAAGCACTGTTAAGTTCACAGGAGTGTCATTAATAAATGCTCTAGACTTTCCTTTCGGTAAAATCTCTCTTCTAATTACAGTTTCTTCCTCATAATCTAAATCAAAAGATTCAAATAAGGCCTCCAATGCATAAGATTTTATTTGAAAAGTAGCTTCGACGATACATTTTCGATCTGAATCAAAAAGGCTTGATAAGTCAGCTCGTTTACCAATGATAAGAGATAAGCCGCCCAGAATAATTGACTTACCAGCGCCAGTCTCACCTGTTATACATGTCAGCCCTTCAGAAAAGTCAACTTCCAAATTGTCGATAATAGCAAAGTTTTTTATTTTTAGGTGTGATAGCAAAGTAGAATATGATTTTAAAATATTTAAATATATGAATATTAAAAAATATTAAGCTTTGATTTGCTTCCATCTTGATCCAAAAAAAGGTGCAATTTTTTTTAACAACTCTTCGGTATTTTTAAAATCAACTTTTGGACCTTCCTTAAAAAGATTTACAATTTCTTCGACCTTAGCATCAAAAAAAATCTGAAGTAAAAGAGCATTAGGTCTTCTGTTGAATAATGGCTCCAATTGTTTAATTGATTTCATCAAACTGTACTTACCCTCATTTGGATCTGAGGTCATTTGGTCTAAACCTTCCCGATGGTAAGTATAAAATGCAATTCTGTATTCTCTGAATGTGTTGGATATGAGGGAATCAATCAACCAAAAACGATTTCTTCTTCCGTCTGAGGGCTTCCATCCTTTTCTGGATGTTATTTGTGCTAGGTTAACTATTTGACGTGCTTGTCTATAGTATTGTTCTCCTCCATTAAGTGAAAAACTATCAGCATCCAAACCAATAATAATATTTGCATAAAAACTAATCAACGATATTAAATTAGATTCAAAACTAGATTTATTAAAGAAAAGTGGCTGAAACTCTTGATAACTAAAAACTACATCTTTATCTAAAAAATTAAGTATGGGGCTATCATAATTGGAGCCAAAAACAGGTCTTTGAGATTGAACCTGAAGGCTAGCTTCAAATTGATCATTACTATACCCTGTGAGATTAAAAATGAATGAACATGTTATTTTTTCATTGTTTAAAAATTCTTTATCTGTCCACACTTGAGTATTAATAAACTCATTTAAAGAACGTTCTAAGGTTTTAAAAATTTGTTGATTTGTTTGATTAACTAAGTCTGAATTTACAATGACTTGTGCCTCTAATTCTTGTGCTTGTAATCGAGAACAAATAATAATAATAATAATTAGATAAATACAAAAAAAATTAGGCTTCATGTATTCAATATTTGTTCAAAAATACGTTTAGCACATTCTGTCTTGGATTGAAGAGGGAAGGTTTTAATAGTATTATCATTATCAATAAAAGTGATTTTATTAGTTGAACTAGAAAAACCAGCTCCCTTATCATTTAAGGAGTTTAAAACAATCCCATCTAGATTTTTTATTTTAAGTTTCAGCTTTGCATTATCTATTTCATTTTCAGTTTCTAAAGCAAAGCCAACTAAATACTGATCTTTTTTGTTTTCTCCCATATAGGCAAGTATATCTTTTGTAGGAGAAAGCTCTATTGATTGTATATTTTGATTTTTTTTGATTTTTTGTGCTTTGTAATTCTTTGGTTTAAAGTCTGATACTGCTGCTGCTGATATCGCTATATCAACGTTTGAATAATATTTTTTTACTTTTTCAAACATTTTTTCAGCACTTAGTACTTTAATAACCGATATTGAAGGGTGACTGATTTTTTCTTCGCTTGGCCCACTAATTAATATCACTTCTGCTCCCAATTCAATAGCTACGTTTGCTAAAGCAAAACCCATTTTACCAGAAGAGTGATTACTAATAAAACGAACCGGATCAATCGCTTCATAAGTAGGTCCTGCTGTTATTAAAATTCGTTTGTTTTTTAAAGGCATTGTAGGGTTAAAAAAGGCAATGATATTTTCAACTATTTGGTTAGGCTCCATCATTCTTCCTTTACCAACAAGACCACTCGCTAATTGACCTTCACCTACTGGAAATATATGATTCCCATAGGATTTTAAAATATTTATATTTTTTTGATTGGAGAGGTGTGCATACATATCTAAATCCATCGATGGAGCAATGAAAACAGGACATTTAGCTGAAAGATAAACAGCAAGTAAAAGGTTATTACACCGTCCATTAGACATAGCAGAAATTGTATTGGATGTAGCAGGGGCAATTAACAAAATATCAGCCCACAAACCTAACTCTACATGATCATTCCAAGTAGGGTTATCAAAATCATTAGCTGTAAAAGTTGATAATACTGGGTTTTTTGAAAGAGTAGAAAGAGTTAACGGTGTTACAAAATCTTTGGCTGCTGGCGTAACAACCACTCGCACCTCGGCTCCGTTCTTTATAAGTTCTCGAACTATTAAAGGGGTTTTGTAAGCAGCTATACCTCCGGAAATTCCGAGTAAAATCTTTTTACCGCCTAGCAAATTCATTTTTGTGTTTTTTATTCTTCAGTATTACGGGAATAAATTTTATCATTTAACCATTCTTCCACGGCCATAGCATGTGGTTTTGGTAATCGCTCATAAAAACGTGAAACTTCAATTTGTTCTTTATTTTCAAAAATTTCCTCCAAACTATCATTATGAGTTGCAAATTCATCCAACTTTTCATGCAACTCTTTTTTGATATCTAAATTGATTTGCTGAGATCTCTTTGAAATAATAGATAATGCCTCATAAATATTATCTGTAGGAGATTCTATAATATTCCGGTCATATGTTTTTGAAGTTAAGGGAGCTTTAGATTCTCTATATTTTGTCATTTTGTTATTTTATAATGTTAGCAGTAATTATGTTGATTTTTTCTAATTCAGAATTAACTTTCTTCATTTTATCATCCATATCTTGAATAAAAACGGTATCAGGATAATAACGTAAAATAAGGTTATATTGTTGTTGAAGCTCATTTAAACGATCTTCTTTCTTGGTAAAAATACTATTAACAGCAATTTCAAAAAGAGATTTAAATTTGATGTAAAGAGACTCTTCCCTAAATTTTGTCCCTGGGAAACTAGCTATAAAGTTATCATTAGCTTTTATTGCTGCTCTATAATCACGGATTGTGAAATATTGTTTAGCTATTTCAAAATCTTTCTTTTCTAGTTTTACTTGAAGTTCAGAAATCATTTGATTGGCTTCACTAGAGTATTCTGAGTTTGGATATAAATTGATAAAAACTTGTAATTTCTCGATTGCAGTATAAGTTTCTTCTTGATCTAAGCTGTATGTAGGAGATTGGTAATAATAGCTTTTGGCTGCCTTAAATGCTGACTCTTGGATACGATCACTCTTAGGGAAAGACTTTATGAAATTTTCAAACTGGTAAGCAGCTAAACTATAACTTTTAATTTGAAAATAAGATTCAGCAAAAAAGAAAATAATTCTCTGAGCTTGAGGTTTTCCACGATAATTTGGAATTATTTGTTCAAACAGTCTATTTGCTTTTCGATACTCGCCTTGATTAAAATAGACTTCTGCCTGTTTATATTTTTCAGATGCATTGTTGCTATTTAATAGTTTCTGATAATCACTACACGAAAACAGTATACTAAAAAAAGATAAAATAATAAAAGTCGAAATTAATTTTAATTTCATCCTGCAAAAGTACTAAATCTCAATGAGAATATAAATTAATATTGTAAAGAGGTTTTTTTAAACTTTACAATGCATGTATTGAATCTTCCAAAATTTTTTCCATGCGTTCTCTCAAATAAGCTGATGCACAGACAAGTGGTAAACGAACTTGTTTTGAACATATTCCAAGACATTCCATCAAAGCCTTAATTCCGACAGGATTACCTTCCTCAAAAAGTAAATTAACAAGATCTAATAATTGATAGTGGAGTTCATATGCTTTTTTAAGGTTCCCCTCTTCTATTAAATGAATCATTTTAACAAGGGGAACTGGTAATGCGTTCCCAAGAACAGAAATAGTTCCAACTGCCCCAGCTAAGATCATAGGTAAAGTTAATGCGTCATCTCCCGAAATTAACTGAATATCTTTTGAAGAACATTTAATTATCTCCTGAGCTTGAAGCATATCACCACTTGCATCTTTTATACCAATGATATTATCAAAATTTTCTGTAAGACGCGAAAAAGTATCAACGTTTACAGAACTGCCAGTTCTAGAAGGGACGTTATAAACAATTACAGGAATTGGACTAGCTTTAGATATTGCTGAATAATGATGATAGATACCTTCTTGAGATGGTTTGTTGTAATAAGGTGAAACAGATAGAATTGCCCCAAAAGGTGCTAAATCAGTCTCATTAATTTCTTTTACAACTTTAGCTGTATTATTTCCTCCAATTCCAACAACTAGTGGGAGTTTAGATTTATTTGCCTTAACTACAGCTTCAATAACTGCTTTTTTCTCCTGACTTGAAAGACAAACTACTTCAGCAGTAGTTCCCATAATAACAATATAATTAGCCCGTCCAGTTGAAATATTTTCTACAATAGTAGGAATAGATTCAAAATCAACATCACCATTAGAATCAAATGGTGTTACCATAGCTACACCCAAACCTCTTAAATTCATTTTCTATTTTTTTAAAAAAGCATTTATGTAATTTTTACTCTCGCTTAAAAATAAATCTGTCTTTACTGGGGAAATTTTTAGTATGATATCATTTATTCTTAGGTTGGCATTAAAAAAACCAATACGTAATTTTGATTTACAATTGATACTTATTAATTCTGGGAAAGGGTCCTTTTGAGAAAAATAATTGACTAATAAATCACTTTTTTTTTGAAAAAAAACATTCATATCCTCTGTAAAATTCCCCATTACACTCAATTGTTCCCTCGAGCAAAAAATCGTTTTTATTAAATTAAAATTAACTTTCAAATTTTTTCCTTTACCAAATACTATAATTGTTATTCTTTTGATTGAAATATTTAATTCTTTCGACAGTTCTATGAAAACTTTTTCATCAATTGAATAATCCTGTGGAAGGATTACAATCATTGATCTTATGGTCTTTATAGTTTTTTTAGATTGATTGCCAAGGGCTTTAATTTTTTTTTTAAACCTGTAGCGCAATATTACATCACCAAAAAAATTTAACATCCTGTTGAAATTAATATAAACTTATTCTACATACATAATATAACGGGTGTATGTGTCATTTTTCTTTAAATTGTTATATATGTAACATTTTAAATTCTTTTTTCCTTTAAAAGATAGTATTCCTTTTCTGTCAAAATTGGAATATTTAAATTTTTTGCTTTTGCTTTTTTTGAAGGCCCTATTCCAGATCCAGCAATCAAATAATCTGTCTTAGTAGAGACAGAACTCATTATCATTCCACCAAGATTTTCTATTTCATCTTTTATTTTTTCTCTACTGTAGTTTTCAAAAACACCAGATACAACGATTTTTTTTCCCTCAATGGCAGAAAGCGAACTTTTTGTTTTTGATACTTGTTCCAACTGAAGCCCAAAACTAGAGAGAGTTTCTATAATTTCAATATTTTCTGATTTAGAAAAATATTTAATTATACTCTCTGCAATCCGTTCTCCAATTTCATCAGTTTTAGTTAAACTTTCTAAGCTTGCTGCCCTAAGAGCTTTAATTGAACCGAAAGCCTTTGCTAGGCGTTTAGCAACTGTCTCACCAACATAACGAATACCTAATCCAAAAAGAACCTTTGAGAATGGTTTTATTTTCGAATTTTCAATTCCTTCCAGAAGGTTATTAACCGATTTTTCTGCCATTCGCTCTAATGGTAAAATTTGCTCCTTTTTTAATTTGTACAAATCTGCAATATTGAATAGCAATCCCTTGTGAAACAATAAGCTTACAGTTTCACCACCTAAGCCTTCTATGTTCATAGCCTTTCTTCCTATAAAGTGCTGTATTTTCCCTATTTGCTGAGGAGGACAATTAGTTTCATTGTTGCAATAGTGCTGGGATTCACCTAATTCGCGTTTTAAAATGAATCCACATTCAGGACAATTGGTTATAAAGGAAACTTCTTTGAATAAATAATTTCGCTTTTCTAGGTTTACTCCAGTTATTTTAGGAATAATTTCTCCACCTTTTTCAACAAAAACGGTATCTCCAATTCTTATATCTAACTTTTCAATCTGATCCTGATTATGAAGCGAAGCCCTTTTGACTATTGTTCCAGATATCAATATAGGTTTTAATATTGCAACTGGTGTAATTGCTCCAGTTCTTCCAACTTGATACTGAATCCCCTGAAGCACTGTTGATTCCTGTTCAGCTTGATATTTAAATGCTATTGCCCAGCGTGGAGCTTTCGCTGTAAATCCTAATTCCTTTTGCTGAGAAAATTTATTTACTTTAATTACGATACCGTCAATCTCATAAGGTAAATTTTTTCGTTTATTATCCCATTTAGTTATAAATTCAAAAACTTCATCAATCGAATTTGCTAAACATGCAGATTTAGGAACTTTAAAACCCCACTCTCTTGCTTTTTCAAGAGCTTTAAAT
>MDTB01137302.1_pt1 | contig 16609 bp, 15 predicted proteins | sample 811161 | NCBI WGS metagenome assembly MDTB01 (sample SAMN05326650, study PRJNA326480) | marine metagenome | isolation source: seawater | place: Mediterranean Sea | collected 2009
GTGTATATTGTCTTTCTATAAATAAAAAATAAAAAAATAAATAAAATAAAGACACAAAAATCAAAGTTGCTGATAATTTATCCTTATTTTTTCCAACAATGTATATTCCGCTAAAGACAAAAGATATGAACAAGATTAAAAATAAAATATTTAAAGAGGGACTAAGCCTATAAAACTTTGTTAGTGTTTCTAACCATTTTTCAGGTGTAGATAATGAAAGTGACACTTCCTCACCGTTAGATCCTTGACTTGTTATCCATTGGAAATAAATTTGGTAAAAATTAGGAAGTTGTAAATTTCCTAATTTTATTGGAGGAATGATTAAAATTGGATTCACAATAAATAAAGCAGATAATGTTATTAAAAAAGAACGGAATACAAAAGATACTTTATTTTTCTTCAAATTAAAAAATATATATATTGCTAGAATTCCAAATAAAATAACAGTATTAATTTTTATAAAACTTGCAATAGCAAGGAAAAACACTGCTTTATAGTATTCTTCTTGAATTATAAATTTTAACGCCAAAGCAACAAAAAAAATTAAAAAAGTATCTGGTTTTGGAATTCTATGAAAGTACTCAACTGAAGGCAATGAATAAATAGTGAGTAAAGCTATCCATTGATAATCTTTTTTAACTAAGTGCTTTACTAAAAAGAAATTTCCAATAAAAAAAAGTAATATATTCAGAATCCTTGAAAATGTTATCAAAGCTATATCTCCAAAAAACATTGTCGGACCTGCAAATATAACAAAAAAATTTGACCAAAGACGTCCGTATCTCAAATCACCTCCATAGGAAAATTCTATGAATATTATGAGGAGATTTTTTAGCAAATTATTATTAATATTTTCAAATCTATTGTACAAGTCATCTAATAACCAAATATTGTAAATATCGTCTACAAGCATTCTTTCATCAATGAATAAAACTTCATAACTATTTGATTTAAAAGCATTAAATATAAAAGTAAATATTAAAGCAAATGTAAAAACCCTTGCAACATTATTGGTAATATTTATTAGATGATAGTTTTTAATATTCATGTGTTTAGTTAATTATGACTCCAATTATTCACAGAGTCAATAGTATCAAGGGCCTTGAGAAAGTGCCTTCAAGCTCTGGGATTGAGCTTGATGTAAGATCAAGCGATGCCGGACTTATTCTTAATCATGAACCAGGAATTTCAGGGGAAAGCTTTTCAAATTTTTTAGAAGTATATAGTCACGATTTATTGGTAGTAAATATAAAAGAAGCTGGAATTGAGAAAGATGTTATAAATTCCTTAAGCAATAATAATATTGAAAATTATTTCTTGTTAGATATTGAGTTTCCATTCTTACTTCAAAACCACAAACAGCTAGGTCAACACCTTTCTGTAAGATTTTCAAAATATGAAAGTATCGAAACAGCAAATAATTTTGCTAAAACTGTCAATTGGCTTTGGATTGACACTTACGAAGATTTTGAAATAAATAGTTATAATGCAGAGATTATTAGACAATTTAATACTTGTCTAGTCTCGCCAACAAGATGGGGCATGCATGAAAAGCTTGAATATTTTATACAAAAATTTAAAAAATATAAATTAGAAATTGATTACGTAATGATTGAAAACGGCGAGATAGCTGAATATTAAAGTTATTATTTTTTATCCGTTACTATTAATTTGTGATTGAGATTCTTTTCTTTTCTTTTGAAATCTTTTTAAAGTACTCAATTCTTTATTTCCTTCTTTTTTTTACTGGAAGATCTTTTATATTAATTATTGAGTTTCTATATTTTAAAAATCGTAAAGTACCAGACTCTTTATTAAAAATAAAATCGGGAATTTTATTTCCTATTATTGGAATTTTTACTGTTTCAAATTTATTAATCTTTTTGAATTTTTTTATCCCCCTAAAGTCGCCTTTAATTTTTTTAATTTTAATATTTTTTAATTTAGGAAATATTTTACAAATCAATAAAACTAATCTAAAAGAATTTATTAATTTGAATAATTTTATTTGCTACGTTGTTTTTCCTTCAATTTTATTAATCAGTTCATCTGATATCAATTTTCATTATGATGCTGGTTATTATCACTTGAATCATCAAAATTGGCTCAGAGAATCAAATTTAATTATTGGAATGGTTAATATTTTTTGGGCTTTTGGAATGTCATCTGTTTACGAATATATATCTGCGATACTGTGGGTTGACAAGTCTTTTCTACTCTTACATTTTTTATCTTTAATATTTATTCATTTTTTCTATTTATTTTTATATTTTAATATTTTAAGTTCTAAAAATTACAGATTAAAAAATGCTTCAATATTTTTGTTGATTTTTTCAATACTAGATAATTTCGGTATGGGTGGGGGTAGGAATGGCTTTTTATATATTCAGGGAGTAGGAAAGCAAGATATTGCCGTTGCAGTTTTGTTTTTATTTATCAGCCTCATAATTATTAGTTATATAGTTGAGGGGGATATAACTGAGCGAGACTTTATTTTAATCTCGTTAATTACATTCTTTATATTTGAATTAAAAATAAGCACAATTTTTGTTTATATAATATTTTTCTTTTTAATTTATGATTTAATTAATCAAAATAAATTTAAATTTAGGAAGATTTTATATCTTTTAACCCCAAATATCTTTATTGCAATCCCTTGGTTTATAAAAAGTTATTTATCAACTGGATGTGTTGTCTTTCCAATAAATTTTCTTTGTTTAAACAATTTTGACTGGTATGTCAAAGGCTCAACAAAGGACTATGAAACTATTTCAACTGGGGCAAGCTTTTCATATATTGAATATTTTATTTCAGATGAAATAAATTTTATTGACTGGTTTAATTCATTTTTTAATAGTACAACTTATGGTGGGTTTTCAACATACTATAGACAGTTTTACACTAATTTTTTAATATCATTTTTAGTTATTTATATAATTAAAAAGATATTTTTTAATAATGAAAATCTAAATAAAAAACATAATTATTTTATTTTATTTTTTTTATTTTCAAATTTAACATATTCAATATTTTTTGGTCCCATACCAAGATATGTTATTGGACTACTCTGTCTAGCAGCCGCTCTTCTTGGTTTCTATACAAATTATCCCAAATTTAAATTTAAAAGTGTTTACTTTATTGCTTTGTTAGTTATCTCCATATTTTTTGTTCCACGTGCAAACTCTTATATTAGTTATTTGGAATCTCCACAAGTATCTTTATTTGACCCTACTGTTATAAGCGATCTTTATGAAGAAGTTGAAATATATGTTGGGTGGGTTAGGCCCGATAATGGTGACAGATGTTTTGTTAACTTGAAATGCACAATGCATGAAGAAGAAATATTTTTAGAAAAAAGTAAATTTTTTACTACTGCATATAGGCAAGTCAAAAAATAGAAATTTATTTTTGAAATTTATCAATGACAATATGTAAAATTGATGAACAAAATATGTACAGTATTAAATAAATTCTATCGTATCCATAAACTCTAAAAACTATATAAACTGTTGAAATAGCAAGAAGATTAATTAGTAAATAAAAACTATAACGGAAATAATGAAGTAAGTATATCTCAATAAATGGATTAAATACTTGTATTAAAAGAAGTGTTACAAGGACTACCATTATACAAACAAATATTTCATTGAATAAACTTGAAGTTGCAAGAGACGAGTATGAAATAGGGAATAAGCTCAGAAAATCATTACCAAGCTGATATAAATCAATATCAGAACTTAAATTAATTACTAAGAAATTTAAAAAAAATAAAATACTGGACTTAATTAACAAAATCATAATTAAGTATTAATTTAATCTCCTAAATTTTATATTAAGTTAAAAAAAGTTCAAATTACTTTTTCAACTCAATAAAGAATAATAATCCAAATTTGTTTTTTAAAATGTTATCAATTTTGTTAACAATCTTAAGGCCAAGTTTTAAATTAAAAACTGAAAACAATACACCAAAGTTCATAAATTTTTGAATTTTTATACTCATGAAATTAGTTTTATTTAATGTATCCACTAGTTGTTTATATCTATATTTATTTTTATGTTCTTTACTGTAATTTATTGGTCCAAGGAAATGAGATAATTTCTCTAAAAATGACATAGGGGCTGAATAATTAGGAGTTGTTAAAATCAATTTACCTCCATCTTTGAGTATTGAATATAAATTTTCCATTAAATCAAGAGTATCATTTTCATCCAAATATTCAAGAAGACCAATAACGCTTATAGAATCAAAATATTGATGATATTTTTTAAAATCAAATTCATCAAGGGTGTAGAAGTCACTTAATTGTCCGTATGTTTTTTTTGCGTAATTTATTTGATTTAAAGAAATATCTACCCCAATTAATTCTTGTGTTAAATAATTTCCTATAAACGAACCAGAACCACATGCAAAATCAAGGTGTTTTTTGGTACTTTTAATTGAAGATTGAACTTTAATAAAAGTTATATTGTGCCAATTTGCTTGGATCCCTTTATTTTTGTAAAAACCTTCTTTAAGTAAAAAATCATAATAATTACTTGGCAAAGTAGATTCCCAAAAATTATCCATATTATGCATTCTACGATTTGTTTCAATATTTATTTACTTTATAAACAAAAAAATAAATGTTTACAATTAATCTTTATATAATTTATACGAAAAGAAAAATTTATGATTAAAAAAATAATTCTATTTAAGTATTTTAAAAAATACTATTTAGTTCTTGTATTTTCACTAGGGATATATTCGTACCTATTTCTTTCTTCAAATCTAGTACTTTTAAAAAATTTAAGTATTTTTATTACCTTTACAATTTTTTTACTCTGTTTTAAATATAAAAAAACAAATTTATACCATATATTTTTTCAACTGATTGTTTTATTTTTGTCTATATTTGAAATTTACCAAGAAATTAATATAACTATTCTTTCTACGGTTTTTATTTTCATATTTTTGTATTATTTAATTTCAGGAAGCTCCTTAAAAATTAAATTATTTTATTTATTAGATTCAGTCAATGTTTATTTCATTCTCTTATTTATTTTTCTTACAAATTTGATCCTTCAAAGTTTTTATCTAGATATTGAAACTATTGATTGGGATGTTCATAGTTATTTAGTAACTTCATTAGAGATTGGTAGGGGGAACTTGCCGTATGAAAATCAATGGGAAGACAAGCAGCCGGTATTCTTCTACCTCTACTATTTATTTATTGAGTTGTCACAAGGTAGTCTTGTTTACTTCAGATTATTAAACGATATCTATTTATTTTTATGTGCAGTAGTTATATTTCAAATTTCAAAACATCTTTCACACAACAATCACCTGAGTGCTTTTTTGTCTGCCCTTATTTTTATTAGCCTCATGAGCATCCCATGGGGTACCGCTGAATACTCAGAACTATATGCAGTTTTATTTTTAGGTTTATCTTTTTACCTACTTCTAGGAAAATCAACAACTTTTTTAAGCTTATTTTTTTCAGGTATATGTTTTTCAGTTGCTACATTAATAAATATTGGAACACTTTTATTTGCAGTAGGTTATTTAATTCAAATTTATTTTATATCAAGAAATTTATTTGTTAAAAATATTATTAACTTTAGTTTAGGCTTCGTGTCTATTCACATGATATTTTTCTTACTTTACTTTTTAAATGACTTATTAGATATATACATTGCAACTCTCATAACAATTCCTTTTGGATACGGAAGTAATATATCAATAAATTTAAATTCATTTAATTCATTTTTGAAATCATTTTTTGAATATAATATATTTTTATATCTAATTCTGATCACGGCAATATTCGTTAAAATATACAAAATTTTTAATGAATTTTATGATGATAGAAAATTTAAAGTTGAAGATAATATAGTCTTTATATTTATTGGAATATCAGCTACCTTTTTCCTCATTGCTGCAAAGGGTTTTAACCACCACTTAATATTTTTTATTTTCTTTATTTCTATCATTTCAATAAAATTTAATTTCCATAAAGTTGCAATAATATTTTTTTTGTTATTGCCTTCATTTATCATTTATCAATTAACTACTGATTCTCAAAACACCGACTTAGCATTTCAAGAAAATATAGGCAGACCTGGTTACGCTTCTATAGTTTCAAATTTATCTAATTTAAACAATCTTGAAAACAGCTATCCTTTAAAAAAATTAAGTAATGAAATAGATGGTTATTTTGAAGATGACTATTCAATACTAGCTTTCGATAGTAACTTAATTTTATTTTATTTGGATAAGCCAAATTTTTCTTACATCATTCACCCAACAAATCATTTTGAAAATTGGATTGTCGACAGACTATATAATTTAAATAGAATTTCTAAAAATAACATTATAAACATGATTGACCAGAAGCCGGATGTAATTATTTGCTCAAATACAAGCATTGCAAAAGATTCATCAAATTATCAATATTTTAATTGTGAAGTTTCGGACTATTATCCAGAATACAAAAAGCTTGAAACAATAATGTACGAAAGAGATATTTTAATTGAATATTATTTTGATAGATATAAAGACATAAGTGTATTCTTAAAGACTAATGAGTAATTTAAGTGGATTATCTGTAATACTACCAACATTAAATGAAGAGGAAAATTTAAAACAACTTATACCAGGGATTGTTAAAATTTTTCATGAAATTCAATTTAATGAATATGAAATAATTGTAGTTGACGATTCGTCCGAAGATAATACTAAAGAGCTAATAACTAATTTGAATTCAAAAAATAGAAATATCAAATTTTTTCTAAGAAGTGATGAGAGATCCTTACCAATGTCAATTTTAGATGGTATAAACTTTTCTATTTATGATTATGTAATGTGGCTGGATGCAGATGGCTCAATGAATCCAAGTTCAGTAAAAAAATTGCTACTTAAGCTAAATGAAAATAATGACAAAGTAGTTGTTGGGTCGAGGTTTGTTGAAGGTGGTGGTTATAAAGGCATTGAAGAAGTAGGAAGAACTTCATTTTTTTCGGCAATGTATAATGTATCTAAATCTAATGATTCCGTTTTAGCAACTATTCTATCGAAAATATTTAATAATTTATTATTCTTACTAACCCCAACCAATGTAAAAGATTTGACAAGTGGTTTTATTGCTGCAAAAAAAACTTTTATTGACGCTGAAGTATTCGAAAAATCTTCATACGGCGATTACTTTGTTTATTTAATTTATAGTTTTTATAGTAAAAAAATTTCAGTTACTGAAGTTGGATACTTATGTGAAACAAGACTTTACGGAGAAAGTAAAACGGGGAGTAGTATTTTGCAACTTATAAAAAGAGGTTTACCCTATATTCTTGCTGCTGTGAGATGTAGAATAGGTATTAATGAAAATATATAGTAAATCAAAATTACTTTTAGCAGCCATAATTAAATTACCAGACATAAATAAAGAAAAAAATTTTGTTACTGATAATGTAGAAGAATTCCAACTCGCTTCATTTAATTTAGTTAAAGATACGAAAATTGATAGGCATCATCACCCAAAGCAAAATAGACAAATTCAGAACACTTCGGAAGTAATTACAGTTATAGATGGCTCTATAGATGTTTCTATATACGATGAAAACCTTGAATTTGTACAAAAAGAAAAACTAGTTTCAGGCGAAACAATAGCGTTATTTAGGGGTGGACACGAAATAGAAGTTTTAGAAGATACCAAGTTTATTGAATCTAAACAAGGTCCTTATATTGAAGACATTGACAAAATAAGATTTTAAATGATTAACGTTTTTGAACCTACATTAACTTTTAGTGATAAATTTGCAGTCTTGAAATCTTTAATAAAGAAAGATATTTCTGGTACCAGTCCTATTGTCCAAAAATTTGAAAATGAAACAGCTAAAGTTTTTGATAGGAAATATGCTGTATCAGTTAGTAATGGTAGTGCAGCTTTGGACATCGCACTTCAGTTGTTAAATTTGGAAGAAGGAGATGAGGTTATCGTTCCTTCTTTTACAATTATTTCATGCCTCTCAGCTATTTTAAGGACTGGTGCTACACCAGTATTCTGTGATGTAGATACTAATTCTTGGAATATGGATATAGATGAAGTTGAAAAAAATTTTACGTCTAAGACAAAAGCAGTTCTTATGGTTCACTTGTATGGTCTTGTTGCTGATGCCTCGAAGATTATGAAATTTTGTCAAGAAAAAGATATTATGTTAATCGAAGATGCTGCAGAAGCCCATGGTCAAATTGAAGGAAATAAAAAATGTGGTTCTTTTGGAGAAATATCAACAATGAGTTTTTATGCAAATAAACATATAACAACAGGTGAGGGGGGAATGATACTTACAGATTCTGAAAATTTTTATAAAAGAGCAAAACAAATGATTAATTTAGATTTTAATAATCAAGAGAGGTTTAAACATGATAACCTTTTTTGGAATTATAGGCTAGGAGGGCTCCAAGCTTCTCTTGGGCTTTCTCAAATAAAAAATCTTAACAAAACAATTGAAAATAAAATAAATCAAGGAAAATTTTACAGTGAATTGCTTCAAGGATTTGAGGGAATTGTTCAGTATCCTTTGACTGTAAAGAATGAAGTAAAAAATCATTATTGGGTATATGGAGTCGTAATCAAAAATGGAGCTAAGCGGGAATCAGTAATGCAGACCCTAGAATTGAGTGGAATACAAACAAGGCCATTTTTTTGGCCGTTACATCTTCAAAATTGCCTACCAGATGAATTTAAGCTTCGGCAAATAGAATTACCTAATTCGGAATTCTTAGGAAATAATGGTTTTTATATCCCAATCGGTGACCATGTAAGTAAAAAAGATCAGAAATACATTATTGAGAAGCTAGTTGAAGCTCTCAATGCAAATCAACGAAGTTAAGAATGTGAATACCAAAGATTTAATCAGTGTGATAATTCCATCTTATAATAGATTTGAATATTTGCAGAATGCAATAGATAGCGTATTACAACAAACTTATAGTAATTTTGAAATAATTGTTGTAAACGATGGCTCCTCTCAAAAAGAATATTATGAAAAAAAATTACCTAAATCTGTAAAAATTATAAACCTTGAAACAAACCAAAAAAACATAATCGGGTATGTTTCAGAGGGGTATATAAGAAACTTTGGAATAGAAGCCGCTCAAGGTTCTTATGTTGCATTTTTAGATGATGATGATATATGGTTGCCCGAAAAACTCGATTTACAACTTTCAGCTATGAAAGAAACTGGGTTGAAATTTTCTTCTACGGAAGGATATTTTGGTGAAGGTATTTTTAATGATTCAAAAAAATATGAGCTTTACAATAAAGAAAAGTTTTATAAAAAAATAAGCAAGAAATATAAAGGTACAAAATACAGGTCTATTTTTCAAAGTTCATTTGTCTATCCAAAGATTTGGAATTACGATTTTTTAAAATATCACAATTGTGTCATAGCCTCAAGCACAATGGTAGAAAAGAGCTTAATGAACATTCTCGGTGGGTTTAGAGGCATTCCTACATCTATGGCTCCAGATTACGACTGTTGGCTAGGCCTACTCAAGTTAACTGATTTAGTCTATGTTGACGAACCTTTATTTTATTATGATGGTGCTCATGGATCTGGGCAACTATGGAAATAAATTATTTAATTTGTTTTAGTTAAAAAATTAATATGACCAATTGATAATAAAATTTTTACATCTGACCGGGTTTTCAAAATCTCACATAATGCTCTCGTCGGACCAGTATGGCCGTCTGAGGATAAGATACTAAATTTATTTTCAATCAATTTAAAATCATAATCCATATCTTTGTTAGAGTCATCAACAGCTAAAAGTCCTCCTATATTTAAATTTTCAATAGATAATGTTAAATCTTTTTTTACATCATCAAAATCATGACTTCCATCAATATATATAAGATCCCATTTTATAGATTTAACAAATTTTACAATTTTTTCGTCTTGGCTAAGACCTCTGATCAAATTTGGTTTTTTCAGGTTAAGAACTTTAAAATTATTTAATATATCATTTTCATAATCAATATCTAGATAGTCAGAGTACTCATCACCAATATTTGTTAGCGGTGATATACCATAAATATTTGCATTAATTTTATATATGTCTGATAAAAGTTGGAACAGGGCTAAACTTTGTCCTCTGTAAACTCCAATTTCTAAAATATTTTTTGGTTTTTTATATTTGAATAAAAAATACCATATAGAAAAAAAAGCATCTTCACCAAATCCTCTAAAGTTAGAATTAAAATAGCCTCTTAACTTTTTTATATCCTTACTTAAGTACCTATGAAAAAATAAAAACATTGAAGAATACAGCTCTGTATTCTTCATATTTAATAACTCTTCAAAATTTTTTGGTTTTTTATAAAATAAATATTCAAAGCTAAATTTAAATTTTAAAAACCTTCTTTTTACAAATGACTTGAGCTTATCCACTTCTAGCCTCTCTTTGATTAATTAAAATATAAAAGAAGATGAATAAGAAAATAAAGCTTATGTAATCTAAATATGTTAACTCTAATAAATTGGGATTATTCCAATGTGAAATATTAAGTAATCCAAAAAATATTGTAAAAATGTAAGCTACTTTTATTTTTTTATTTTTAAAGGATACATAATAAAAAATACTTAATAGCATCAAAATATTTCCAAATGAATATAAGCCAAATCTTAATGGTGGATACCACCCAATAAATGACCAAAAAAACATTGTTATAGAACCAGTTATAAGAAAATTTCTTATAAGAGTTTTGTCTAAATTACTTGAAAATATAAAACTAAAAATTATTAATAATAAAGGAATAAATAAATAAATTGAACTTAACCAAATATCTTCAATGTAGCATAAAAAATTTTCTGGAATATTTTGACAATACCACTCATCTTTGCTGTTCCAATCTGTCTTAAGTCTTAATTCAAAATTTTTTTTACTTAGAATAATTTTGCTTATCCAAAATCCCAATCCTGTATCAAAATACTTTGATACCCACACAAATTGACCATAATCTACTACATTTGTATCAGCAACTTCGTATCCACTAAGCTTGATTAGGGTTCTATAAAGATATACTGGAATCCAAAAAATAACAAAACCAATAAAAGACTCCTTAAGATTTTTAAAATTTACCTTTTTAGTGAAAAGCCTTGTTAATAAAAAGACTATCAATGTCACTATAAATGATCTATTTACTAAGAATAGAATTCCAATAATGAAGCAAACTGAAAAAATATTATTTTTATAAATAAATTTTTCTAGAAAATAGATGGATAGAACTAACATAGTAAAACTTGTTGTTCCATTTGAAGTTGTAAACATTACAAATTGCTGAACTGGGTTCATAAAGTAGATGAGAGAAATAGAAAAAATTTCAAAAGTGTTTATTGTGTAATACTTTTTAATTACATTAATGAGTATATTTAAAGTGAAAACACTAATAATCAATTGTGAAATAAGAAATGAAAGTTCATAGAAAAAGCTCAACTCTCCAAAAAAAGATAAGTTTTTTAGTAAGTTGGTAATTACAAATGGAAAGAGGACGTAAAGGGGTCTTGATTGATACTGGCTACCTTCTGCCGTAAATAAAACGCTGAAATTTTTAGCAATTGCATTGTACACTTTGTCGTCACATAGGCTTGTAGGGTAGGAAAAACTATAAATACGATCAATAAAGGTTACTTTGTAAGTATTGTAAACATCGCAAATAAATAATTCTTGGGTTCTGATCTGGAACGCAATAAATATAACAGATATAAAAAAAATAGATGAGATTGTAATTTTAAATATTTGAGAATTTTTTAAGTCTAAAATTTTTTTAATAATAATAAATTATACTTTTATTTATTAATTAAATTTCAACTCAAATTTAAATAGTTTTTAAAATGATAACTAGTGAGAATACAAAAAAAAATAAAAGATAACCTTGCCAACAGTTTTCTTATAGCTGGACTATCGGCAAGTACCATCTTTACTTTTATTATTAGTAATGCTTACTACAACTCTTTTAATAGTCCTGATTTAGGAAAATATTTAAGATACATAAATTATTATCTTAGTGATTTACAGCATACTAAACTCGAACAAGGTAATTTATACTATTTTTTAGTTTCACTAATTATTGATATTAATTCTGAAAATGTTAATCCAAGATATTTTGAAGAATACATTGGATACTCAATACAACTTTCTAATTATTTGATATACATATTTTTTCTTTTTGGATTATTTAAATTCCTATATATAAAAAAGTTTCGAATACAAAATATTTTTCTAACACTTATTTTATTAAATTTTTTCCCACCGTTGATTGCTCTAAGGTTAATTTTCAAACCAGAGATATTAATTCTTTCACTATTTGTTTGGTCTCTGTACTTTATGGAGAAGTATAATGAATCAAATAAAATTTTTTGGTTAATCAATTTTTGCTTGTTTTTTTCATTGATACTTTCTACAAAACTATCTGGGGCAATTATGATTTCTATTTTTTATATATTGTATTACTTTAAGGATTTATGGAAAGATAATACAAATAGAGCATTTTTATTAATATTATTTACTTCTTTAATTCTTTCTTTTTTGATTTATGAAAATTTTAGAATCAATGACCAGCTTTTTTTTGAGGTTCCACCCCAACAGGAATACCAAGATAAACCGGAAATAAATTTTTTATACAATATAAATTTTAAAGATCTTGTTTACTCTCCCTATAAAAATTTTCACAGCAATTCACTTATTGGCATAATTCTGCTTGAAACATTTGACGATTATTTTCAACTTTATTGGAATAGTGATTCAAGTTTATTTCATAGAAATCAGGAGAAACCACTTATTCATCTTAATTCCTATATTTCAATTATTTTCACTTTACTTTTTTACTCTATTGGCATTTATTATTCTACAAAACTTAAGAAGGAAAAATTTATATTTCTTAGTCCAATAATTGGGATTACCATAATGCTACTTATTTCTTTTTTTAGTACATTTGAGAAATCAAGTGGAGACATGTTAAAAAATTACTATTATTCCTTTTTTTTAATCCTAAGTTTCGTGTTTATAGTTTTAAATTTTCTTAAATATAAAAACATATTTAAATATTTATTTATATTTGTTTACTTAATATCAACAATGTATATATTTGGTTTCCCAAAATCTAATGATTTTGGAATAAATAAAAGAATTTCAGAGCAGATAAGTGTATCAAGTACATGCAATTTAAGTTCTAATTTATTTGATTTGGATGAAAATAAGTGTAAAAAGGAAAAATTAACACTGTGCGAGGATTTATTTTCTGACTATAAGAAAACAATGGTAATTAATCGTGAAATAACAGATGTAGTTCTTGAACCATTTGAAAATTATGAGATAACAAATAACAATATTACTAAATCTGTTAATTCTTTAAAAGATTGTAAAGCAAATATCAGTATTGGCTGGACATTAAAAGACTTTTATAATATGAATAAAAGATTGCCATACGTAAATATTTTTTCTTTTTTGCTACCAGCTTTGCTTTGGCTTGTTTTTAGAAAATCTATAGTTACTTAAGTTTGAGTAACTGCTTAATAAAGTAAAAAATACAAATATAAATAATAAAAACTTTAATCCAAGAAAATGAGATAGAATTTTCAATCATATTTTCTATGTCGGGTGTAATAATTGTAAATAATTCAAAAAATTCTAAAGGACTTATAAATAAATTAATTATTTTTATCAATAAAACTCCAATAAAAGATGTAAAAACTATATGTAAGTATGCGTTGATATTAGATATAGACTTAAATAAATTGGACAAATAGTTTGGATTTGAGTATCTAGTCTCCATCCCAAATGAATTAATTAAGTAGTCCTGAGATAAAGAAGTATAATTTGTAGTCTCAAACAATATGTATCCAAGAAAACCCAAAGTAGAAAAAATTATCAAATAATTTCTTATCAGCACATTATGCTGAAAGCACTTGAAATAAATAACAATATTTAATGGAATTAAAACAAAAAGGTATCTAAAGCCATAAGAAAATGCAGTATTTTGAATTACTATTATTGAAAAAAATGGTATTAAATATGAAACACTCAACAAAAGAAATAATGAATATTTTTTTTGAAAAATAAAATACAAAACATAAATTAAGCCTGCGAAGATAATTGGTGAAAAATATATTAATCCAAATTCTCGCCCAAAAAATATAGTGATTAGAGATTTGAACACTAAATCTAAATTTTCTCCAAATTTACTTATTATGAAAAAATTAGAGTAAGTGTCACCAAAACTATTTTCAACACTAAGAACTATACCCGCTTGGTTAAAGGTGTAAATACCATATAAATATTTTGTGTGTAGTAAAAATAATACCGACCCAATAGCCGTGCCACTAATAAAAAATGGATTAAAGTAAATTTTACGAATCCTTAAATTTTCTAGATTTAACAAAATTGCAGGTACTAAAAATAAAAAGTAGTTTGTGAAACGGATAGAAAGAAATAAAAATAGACATAATCCTAAAAGAAAATAATAAAACTGGTGAGTTTCTTCCTTGCTAATTATCTTGGTTGTCAAATAGATAATAAAGCTAACTGAAAAAAATTCATATATATGACTCATGCTGAATCTGTCAAACGAGTAATAGGTAACGCCCGTTCCTAAAATAAACAATAGTAAATATTTTTTATCATAAGAAATTTTTAAATTACTCAATGAAGTTAGTAAAAGTTTTATAGATGTAAAAAAGTAAAAAATTGGCACTAAGGAATATATAAAATAATTAAAACTGACCAATTTACTATTAAAGAAAGGTTCAACAAGCAAATTTGAAAATAAAAGAAATGGTGCAGCCAGAATTCCCGACCCAATTGGATGAAAAGGTACAATATTTTTGTTTTCTTTATTCAAATATCTATTTTCAACACCTTCCATTTGATTTGAAAAATCTAAGTCATAATCCACGGCTAATGTGATTGCATTGTAGTAATACTCAGCATCATCCACTGATTTGCCATATTCTATTTCTTGAAATCTATAATCAACTTTTACAAGCGACATAAGAAAAATAAAAACAATAAAAAAATATATTTTTTCTTTGCTTCTCTTTTTTGTCATGATATAGAATTCTAACTTTATCTTTAAAAATAAATTTCAAAATAAATAAATTTAATTTATTCATATAAAGTTAAAATATAAAAATGAAAGAAAAACTTCAAATCGTAACACCTGTATACAATGAAGAAAAAAATATTGAATATACTATAGTTTCTTTTTTTAATAATTTTTCAGATCAGAATTTTGACTTAGAGTTTATTGTTTCAGAAGATGGATCAAGCGATAATTCAGTGAGTGTAATAAAAGCTCTCTCAAAAAAGTATAAAGTCACACTTTATTCAAGTAAAAAAAGAAAAAACTATACAGATTCTGTTTTATTTGGCTTAAGCAAAGCTACATCTGATTTAGTAGCCTTTGTTGATTCAGATGGCCAGTATGATCCCACAGACTTATTAAATATGTATAGTAAATTAAAAAAAGGTACTTTTGTTTTAGGCTTTAGAAGCCCAAGAGTTGATTCATATTTTCGAAGACTCATTTCAAAATCTTTTAGGTTAGTTTATAAGTTTGTGTTAAAGCTTAATTTAGTGGACCCATCAAGTGGTTATTTTATTGGATATAAAGATGATCTCGAGAAAGTTTTAGATAATTTTAATTATGGTTATTTAAAAGAGGGGTTTTGGTGGGAATTTTATGCAAGAGCGCATTACCTAGGTATAGAAATAATAGAAGAGCCAGTTAGGCATTTTGATAGAAAATATGGAAATACAGTAGTTTTTAGATTTCGAAAATTACCAAAAATTGCATACACAAATTTAGTAGGTTTATTTAAACTAAAAAAAGATTTACTAAATTAAAAAAAATTAGTTTTTAACGAATAAAACGTCACTAAATCCAAAAAAAGGAACTTTAAATTCTTTTACTTTATGATATGAGTATTGTTTAAGCAAATCATGAATGATCCTAGGGTTATAGTTTTTGTAAGTATATGGTTTTTGAATCTCAAGAATAATAAACTTAAATGTTTGTTTTTCAAGGTGACTAATGGCACCTTTTAGCACTTCTAACTCGTGCCCTTCAGTATCTATTTTTAGAAGATTATTATCAGCATATCCAAATTCAAAATTGTCTAATTTTTTAGTTTCTATTATTTCTTTATTTTTTAAATCTGGATTTATTTTAAATATAAGATTTTTTATTTTAAATTTAAATAAGGATTCATTTATTTCTGAAAATGAACTTGTCATTTCCAAAGGATTCAGCAGAAACTCTTTTTTTGAGTCTTCTGAACTTATTGCTAAGTTAAATTTTGAAACGCGCTTATCTTGTATTTCATAAAGCTTTTCGTAAGAATTCTTGTTAGGTTCAAACATAAAATATTTTTTAAAGCCAATATTGCTCTTAATAAAGCAACTATATAGCTCACCAATATGAGTTCCAATATCTACCACTGTATTAAATGACTTTGGAAGAAATTTAACAATTCTTTTATTTTGTATTTTTAATAATACTTCTTCAATAAAAAAATTTAATACTTTATTAATCATTAATTAATTATATTAAAAGTTAAAAATACCTATTGAATA
>MDTB01010711.1_pt1 | contig 16607 bp, 11 predicted proteins | sample 811161 | NCBI WGS metagenome assembly MDTB01 (sample SAMN05326650, study PRJNA326480) | marine metagenome | isolation source: seawater | place: Mediterranean Sea | collected 2009
ACGGCTTATGAATGGGACGTTCCATTGTCCTCTGTTGAGTGTTACACTTTTACCATATATGATTACTATGGAGACGGTATCGATTCTGAACAATGGGGAGGTACAAATGGAGACCTTGAGCTTTTAGATAATTTTGGTAGCGTAATTTACGGGCTCGCTGTTCCGAACTTTGAAGGAGAGGTAAGCTCAGTAATTAAAAACGCTACTGTTGGAATAGAGGATTCACAAAGTACGTTTCTCTCTGTTTACCCAAACCCTGCAAGTAATTATGTCGTGCTTCAAACAGGGTGCTTCGATAGTTTGTATGAAATAACGGACCTTTCAGGAAAAACAATCTGTTCAGGAAAGATAGAGAGTGTTGAAACAACGATTCCAACATCTAGCTGGTCAAGCGGAACTTATTTGGTGAAGGTCTCTGGTAAGAGCCTTGAGCCGGTTGTTAAACGATTTACGATTAAATAAAAAAACGTGGCTGGCTTTTATGTGCACATTCCTTTTTGCGCAAAAAAGTGTTCTTACTGCGACTTCCATTTCTCTACTCACTTTGAGTCATACCGAGATGAAATGGTGAAAAGTATTGCCAAAGAAATTATATCAAGAAAAAGGGAGGCTAGCTCTCCCCTTCTTAGTATTTATTTTGGTGGTGGAACCCCCAGCTTACTCACCGCAAAAGAGCTCTCTTTTTTACTCAACACGATACACCAGCACTACACGGTAGATAATTGTGCAGAAATAACACTTGAAGCGAACCCGGAAGACGTTTCATTTGAATCGTTAAGAGAGTGGCAAGAGGCGGGTGTAAACAGGCTTAGTGTTGGCCTCCAAAGCTTCAAGCCGTCTGACCTTGAGTGGATGAACCGAGGACACTCCGCCGCTCAAACAATTAAATGTATAGAAAACGCCTCTACTGGTGGTTTTAAAGACATTTCTATCGATCTCATGTATGGGCTTCCTGGACTAACAATCAAAGAGTGGGCGTCACACCTTGAACAGGTCGTTTATTCTAATATAACACACGTTTCTGCTTACTGCCTTACTGTTGAAAAAGGAACAAAACTTGAACGCGAAGTGAAAAAAGGAAGAAGGATTGTTCCAGAGGATGACATTATTGAGCAACAGTATAAGCTTCTTGTTTCTAAGCTTAAAAGTGCTGGTTTCGAACAATATGAAGTCTCCAATTTTGCACGACACAATAAATATTCTAAACACAATAGTGCCTACTGGAAAGGCATTAGCTATATTGGGGTTGGGCCTTCGGCCCACTCTTTTCGCGTAGGTTATAGGCGCTGGAACGTTTCAAACAATACACGCTATATAAAAAACATTAAAGATCTCTCGCGCTTTCATGATGACGAATTCCTTTGTGATAAGGATGTTTGGAACGAACTTTTTCTTACTGGGCTTAGAACGCGCTGGGGAGTTTCTAAAAAGGCCATTGAGTCTCTTGGTGGGTTTTCAAAAAAAGAAAAAGCCCTATTGAAGGATTATATAACCAAAGGGAAAATCAAAGAAGATGCGGCTTCTTTGCGTTTAGAAGGAGACGCTTTTCTTTTTGCTGATGGCGTTGCGAAAGATTTTTTCAGAACATCATAAGAAATAAACCCCGCTAATTCTTTTTGTACGAAGCAAGCGGTCTTTATAAACCACGCTGATTCGCAACTCTGCACCAGCGATAAGTCTTTTTATTTTTCTGATAACCGTTGGGCTTAGCTGTTTGCTTTTGATCGTTATCACCTCTTTTTTATCTAAAATTACCGACGCCTCTATAATTTGAAAGTTTGCTTTCGGCCACTTTTCAATAAAACCTGCGCCCAACGCTAAATTTGTCGTATCTACCTTTTCCCCATTAATAGCACTACCTAAATACAATTTAGGTTGAGGCCCCTTTTTTATAATGAAAGAAAACTTATCTATAAACACCTTTTCCCTGCCACCTTCTGGGGACTCTATATAAGCAGCTATATTAAGCGTTCCTGTATTGCGAGTAACAGTATCTAAAACCTCTATTAAATATATCCCTTTTTTATCTGTGGGGTGAACCCTTAATGTGCCATCAAAACACAAAGGAGTGCCTTCTTTAACAAAAAGCTCATTGATATAGCTTGAAAAAAAAACGGTGTCTTTTTTATTATTGAACAAATACTTTTGCCCGTGCAGCGAGAAACAAAAGAAGGAAAGAAAAATAATTGTTTTATACATTAGGAGAAAGCTATTTTGTTGACTCTTCGTTGATGTCTACCCCCTTCAAATTCCGTACTTAAAAAAGTATCAACATATTTTTTTGCGTCATTAAAAGAAATATATCTTGCTGGTAATGAAATTATATTCGCGTCATTGTGTTGTCTGGCAAGAGCTGCTATTTCATCTGTCCAACACAAAGCACAGCGTATCCCACTGTGTTTGTTTGCAGACATGCTTATTCCGTTTCCTGAACCACATATTAAGATGCCAATACCCCCTTCCTTTTCTACGATATTAGCCACGGGGTGAGCATAATCTGGGTAATCTATACTTTCTTCTGAGGGGCAACCAAAGTCCGTAACAACATATCCTTTTTCTTCTAAAAACGAAATAAGTTGTCCTTTAAGTTTATACCCTGCATGGTCTGCTCCTATTGCTATTTTATTCTTCATATATTAAAATTAAAATTAATTAGGATGCAAACAAGCGTCGTTAATTACTCGTTGAAAACTAAGTGTATCTTTTTTTGCAAAAAACAACTTTTTGTGTTAACCAAAACATGTTTGTAATAAACTTGCTTTTTTTATCTTTTTTATACGTCTTTTTTCAAGGGTTTTTCAACATAATGTTTATTAACAATTGAATTTATTTATTCACATTTTAATTTTTGTTAAAAACCACAAAACATGTTAAGTTATTGTTTTATAGCTTATTATTTATTCATAAGTTGTTCATTATTATTGTTTATTATTCAGTTTTGATTTTAACGAGTCGCTTTTCTTTTTTTATACACAAATGAACACTCTTAATAATAGTAGTAAATTTATTTAGAATTTTTTTTTATAAAATATTAAACCGTGAATAATGTTCATAAAGTAGAAAATGAATAATCTAGAAATCATAAAAGAAGAACTTAATGTCTTCATTGAGAAGTTTTATAAAAATCAATTTTTAAAAGGTGTTCTTTTATTATCTGTTGTTTTTCTAAGCTCTCTATATCTTGTTTCTCTGGCCGAATTTTATGGCCGATTTAATTCTACCGTACGGTTTTTATTTCTGTCGCTTTTTGTTTTATTCAATCTATATATAGCTTTTATTTATTGCGTCTCACCCCTATTTAATTATATCAAACAGTCGAGACGTTTAAGTCCTGAAAAAGCGTCAAAAATGATTGGATTATTGTTTCCACATATATCTGATCAGTTGACAAATTTACTTCAACTGGATAGAGCGCTCTCATCACAGGAAAAAGAAAAGGTTGAATTATTAAAAGCGAGTATAGAACAAAAAGCTAAAAACATAGGTGTTGTTAAATTTTCAAAAGGTATTTCGTATGCCGAGAATAAGAAATATTTGAAATATGTGCTACCTGCTGTTTTTTTATTTTTTATTTTTTTAACCTATTTACCAGAGCTTTTTACTCAAGGATCTTTTCGCGTATTGAATTTTTCTAAAGAATTTAAACTACAAGCACCATATCAGTTTCATTTAGTAGACCCAAAATTAACCCTTTCCGAAGGAGAGGACCTTTATGTGAAAGTTAATTTAATTGGTAATGATTTTCCAAACCGGTTGTATGTAAGTTCTAGTCAGGGTGTGTTTCTAATGAATAAATTAAAAGCAAATACTTTTGAATGTGTGCTGAGAAAACCTAAAAACAAGGACACTTTTTTTTTCTCTTCTAAAAAGTTTAAAAGTGATTCTTACAGGGTAATTGTTCAAGGTAAAAGTATTCTAGGAAAGTGGGATGCAATGATCACCTACCCTTCTTATTTAAATAGGAAAAAAGAATTCATTAAAAACTCTGGGGATTTTTCTGTTCCTGAGGGCAGTCTTATTGAATGGAGCGGAAGCGTTAAAAATGTAGCTGAGCTCCAACTTAGTATGAATTCAAAAGTTCAAACTTTCTATAAATCAGGTTTTACTTATAAGACTTTACTAAAGGAGACCAGTGTTTTAAAAATTGATTTAATAAATAAATACACCAAAAGCATTGATTCTCTTGATTATGTTATTCAGGTGATTAAGGATGAATATCCTGTTATTCAAGTATCAGAAAATAAAGATAGTTTACGGGAGGGAATATGTTTTTTTCAAGGCGTTGTTTCCGATGACTATGGATTAACTTCTTTGAATTTTCACTATACGGTACATTCAATTAAAAAGGAAGTTAGAAAAAAGAAGATTAATGTTCAAAATGTAAATGGAACCAAAAATAGTTTTGTGTATTACATTGATTTTAATCAATTGGATATTTCATTGAATGATAAGATTAGTTATTATTTTTCAATTAAAGACAATGATGGTTACAATGGAAATAAAACCACAATTAGTAGTCAATTTACATATGAACTTCCAGATTTAAAATCATTAAATAAGAAAAGAGAAAAAGAGCAAAAGGATATTAAAAAAGATATTAATGATGTTTTAAAGGCAACACAAAAATTTCAGAAAGAGATAAAGACTTTTAAGAAAGAGATGAAAAATAATAAGTCAAATGAATGGGATAAAATGAATGACTTAAAAAACATTCAAGATCAGCAGCAAGAATTACTCAATAAATTAGAGCGTATTCAAGAGAAAATGGATAATTCAATTCAAGAAAAAAACAAGCTTTCTGAATTAGATAAAGAGTTATTAAAGAAACAGGATTTATTAGAAAAATTACTAAATGAAGTAATGGATGACGAATTAAAGAAGTTATTAGAAGAACTTGAAGAATTACTTAAAAAGAATGACCAAAAGGAGTTAAACGAAAAAATGGAGGAGATAGATCAAGGCGCTGAAGATATGGAGAAGCAGTTGGATAGAAGTCTTGAAATGCTCAAGAAAATGCAAGTAAATGAAAAAATAGATGATTTAGAAAAAGAATTAAAAGAACTGGCAGATAAACAAGAAAAGCTAGCCAATCAGCAAGAAAAGGATTTTGAGCAGCAAGAGAAAATAAATGAAGATTTTAATGAAATAAAGGAAGACTTAAAAAAACTAGAAGAGCTAAATGAAGCACTAGAAACTCCTTTGAATATTGAAAATACGGAAGAAGAACAGAAGTCTATTGAGGAAGAACTTCAGCAAGCAGGCGAACAAATACAAAAAAATAAAAAGTCCAAAGCATCAAAAAGTCAAAAATCAGCATCTGAAAAAATGGAAGAACTTGCTGAAAAATTAGATAAAATGCAACAAGATTCTGCGCAAGAGCAGCAAGAGGAGGATATGGAAGATTTAAGAAAAATCCTTGAATCTTTAGTGTTATTAAGCTTAGAACAAGAAGAGGTGATGAATAGCATTAATAGAGTCCAAGTGAACGATCCTGCGTTTCGTAAGTATGGTAGAGCTCAAAGAAGAATCAATGACGACACTCAGATTGTTAAAGATAGTTTATTGGCTTTAGCAAAACGGCAACCAGTGCTAGCGACATTTATTGATAAAGAGTTAGCTGATTTGGAGTTTAGCCATGGACAAACAATCAATTTTATTGGGGATAGAAAGAAAAGTAAAGTAACTAAAAATCAACAAAGTGCAATGACTTCTTATAATAATCTAGCCTTATTATTAAATGAAGTTCTTCAAAGCATGCAAGCTCAAATGCAAATGATGACACCGGGTAGTGGTCAATGTAATAAACCAGGCGGTAAAGGCAAACCAAAAGCAGGTCCGTCTATGAATCCTGGTGATATGAAAGAGATGTTAAAAAACCAATTAAACCAACTCAAAAAAGGAATGGGTAAGGGAGGAAAAAAAGAAGGAAAGAAAGGTGAAAATGGATCAGGCGGTATAGGGAGTAAAGGCCTGGCAAAAATGGCCGCAGAGCAATCTGCAATAAGGAAGAAACTTGAAGAGCTAAGAAGCAAATTAAATAAAGAAGGAAAAGGTGCAGGAAATGCGCTCAACCCATTGATAGAAGAACTTAAAGAGCAGCAGCAGAACATTATTAATAAGAATATTAATAAAGAGACGATTAATCGGCAACAAGAAATATTAACCAGGTTGTTGGAAAGTGAAAAAGCATTGATAGAAAGAGGTTTTGAAGAAAAAAGAGAATCTAAAAGTGGAAAAAACAACGAAAAGAGTAACCAAAATCTGTTTAATCAGTATAACAAAGAAAAACTAAAGAAAGTTGAATTATTACGTTATGCTGAACCTTCTTACAAGAAGTACTACAAAGAAAAAGCAAACGAATATTTCGATGAAAATTAATATTTGTAAATACTATGAAAGACGAGTATAGTGTGATAGAATCTCTTAAACTTACTTCCTCTTACAATTCAGTTGCTGACATTGAGCGCTTAATTGACAAGGTTTGTACAAGTGTTGGTGTGAATGAGGATGCATATGGCAACGTACTTATTGCTGTAACAGAAGCGGTGAATAATGCGATACAACACGGAAATAAAGAAAACGAAACGTTATCAATCAATGTTTCAGTAAGGAATAATAAGGAAAACGTTTGTTTTAGTGTAAAAGACGAAGGGCAAGGTTTTGATTTTGATAATTTACCAGATCCAACGGCACCGGAAAACCTTTTAAAAGAAAACGGTAGGGGTATTTTTTTAATGCGTAACCTAGCAGATAAGGTAGAGTTTACGGGTGAAGGAAACGAAGTTTCATTGTTCTTCAACAAATGATTTCTTGCTTTTTTGAGGATATTGAAGATTTTGATATATCATTAGAATTATACAGACGAAAAATATCGTATATAATTGATAATGAAGGTTTTAAAGAAGAAAATATTGTTTTAGTGTTGTGTTCAGATAATTTTTTATTGGAACTGAACAAAAAACACTTAAACCATGACTATTTCACAGACATCATAACTTTTTCCTATACAACGAATAATCACATAAGCGGAGACCTTTTTATAAGTGTTGATCGGGTGGAGGACAATGCGCGGAATCAGAAGCTCTCTTTTGAAAATGAATTAGAGCGTGTTATATATCACGGTGTTTTGCATCTTTGTGGATACAATGATAAAACGCCCGAAGAAATAAAAGAAATGAGAGCAAAGGAAAACTATTATTTAAAGTAGATTGTTTCACGTGAAACATCTATGAGGGTATTACTTTTTTTTGGTTTAATTTTGTTCCACGTGAAACAAATGAAATGCTGACAAATTACGATATTATTGTTGTGGGAGCTGGTCACGCTGGCTGTGAAGCAGCACATTGCGCTGCAACGATGGGTAGCCAAGTGTTGCTGGTAACGATGAATATGAACACCATTGCTCAAATGAGCTGTAACCCAGCGATGGGAGGAGTGGCTAAAGGGCAAATATTAAGGGAGGTAGACGCATTGGGCGGAGGATCAGGAATTGTAAGTGATAAAAGCGCTATACAGTTTAGGATGCTTAATAAATCAAAGGGCCCTGCTATGTGGTCTCCTCGTAGCCAAAATGATAGACAAGTCTTTTCAACCGAATGGAGGATGCTGCTTGAGCAAAACAAAAATGTGGATTTTTGGCAAGACATGTGTACGGGTATTATTGTTGAAGAAGGAAAGGTTGTAGGTGTAAAAACAGCGCTGGGAATAGAAATTAAATCAAAAACAGTAATACTTACAAACGGAACTTTTCTAAACGGTCTAATACACTTAGGAGAAAAGCAGTTTGGAGGAGGAAGAGCAGCAGAAAGAGCTTCAAAAGGAATAACGGAGCAGCTTGTCGACCTAGGTTTTGAGTCAGGAAGAATGAAGACAGGAACGCCGCCTCGCGTTGATGGAAGATCTTTGGATTATTCGAAAATGGAAGAACAGCCTGGAGACCCCTCACCATCTAAGTTTAGTTTTTCAGACACGAAGCCTCTGCAAAAACAACGGCCTTGTTTCATTACTTATACAAACCCGACAACACATAAAACCCTAGAAAAAGGATTTGATCGTTCCCCGATGTTCAATGGAGCAATCAATAGTACAGGTCCACGATATTGTCCAAGTATAGAGGATAAAATAAATCGTTTTGCAGATAGAGAAAGACATCAAATTTTTGTTGAGCCAGAGGGATGGGATACGATTGAAATCTATGTAAATGGCTTCAGCACATCACTACCTGAAGAAATACAACTCGAGGCAATGCAAACGATTCCTGGTTTTGAAAAAGTAAAAATGTTTCGTCCCGGATATGCCATCGAGTATGATTATTTCCCCCCTACGCAATTGAAACACACCTTAGAAACAAAAAGGATAGAAAACCTATATTTCGCAGGCCAAATAAATGGTACTACAGGATATGAAGAAGCGGCTTGTCAGGGTTTAATGGCGGGTATAAATGCAAGCTTGAAAATAAAAGAAAAGGAACCTTTTGTTTTGTCTAGAAGCCAAGCTTATATTGGTGTGCTCATCGATGATTTGATTACAAAAGGTACTGATGAACCTTACCGTATGTTTACAAGCAGAGCTGAATATAGAATTTTATTAAGACAAGACAACGCAGATATAAGGCTGACTCCTTTTGGTTTTTCGATAGGCCTAGCCAATCAAGAACGAATGCATAGGGTTAATTTAAAAATTGAGGGAACAAAAAAGTTTAAAAAAGACCTCAGAAAAATTGCCATCTCTCCATCGGAGGTAAACCCATTTTTAGAAAGCATTGGCAGCGCTCCCATTTCACAAAAGGTGAAACTCTCATCAATAATTACTCGTCCTAAAGTATATTTAAAAAACCTATTAGACCTTTCCTTTGAAGCGAAAGAGAAAGCGCTAATAGCCCACACCTCTCATGATGAAATTCTGGACCAAGCAGAAATACAAATGAAGTATGACGGATATATTGAAAGAGAACAAGACCAGGCGGAAAAAATGAATCGCTTGGAAAACGTAAAGATTCCTTCAGATCTAGATTTTAAAAAATTAAATAGCTTGAGCGCTGAGGCAAAAGAAAAGCTTTCTGATATAAAACCTATAACAATAGGTCAAGCTTCACGGGTATCAGGGGTTTCGCCCAGCGACGTTTCTGTTCTTCTCGTTTACATGGGGAGATAATAAAAACGCATTTATAGGCGATTTAAGACGGTTTCTAACCATGAAGCATACTGGGCTTTAAAAAAAACCAAAAAAACCAACAGGCTAAAAATATAAAGGTTGTTTTTTACGGATTATTGAAAAACGCGCACATAATCAACAGCCATCGTTTGAGGAAATAAAGTATTTTGGCTTGGACTTCCCGGCCAGGTTCCTCCAACAGCAACATTCAAGATTAAAAAGAAATCGTTTTGGAAGGCGCTCAGCGCAGCACCACTTATATTTATGTCATGATACTGAACATCATCTCTGAGAAAACGAATAGAAGAAGCGTCCCAAATAATAGAGAACACATGAAATTCTTCTGCGTACATTTCTCCAGCGGGCAATGAGCTAGCATCTCCGTAAGAGGCCTGTGCCCCATTTTCGCTCCAATGGGCGGTTCCATAAATGGTTCTATCATTAAAAGACCCACCACCAATAAGTTCCATAATATCTATTTCTCCACAGGAAGGCCAGCCTTCGGTGCTTATGTTTTCTCCAAGCATCCAAATTGCAGGCCAATAACCTTGACCGTAAGGGAGCGCTGCCCTCACGTCTATACGCCCATATTGAAAAGACTGAATACCTTGTGTCTTTATTCTCGATGAGGTGTAATTAAAGGATGCCGCCGACTCTTCTTTTGCTGTAATTTTTAGTAATCCGCCCTCTACAACGGTGTTTTCTTCTTTGTAAAATTGAAGCTCATTGTTTCCCCACCCCCACGAGCCGTTTCCTATTTCATGCACCCAATCAGAGGAAAGAGAAGACCCATTAAATTCATCGCTCCATACCAAAGAATAATTAGGGTAGCTTTCGGGTGTAGTATACCCTGTTGTGGGAATTCCCCCGGTATATCCGACATCTGAAATGATGATATTCTCAGTTTCTTCTATATAATCATATGCTGTTACATGTGCTCGAACTTTTACTGAGTATTCGCCCGTTACAGAATAAGTGTAGTCTGCACTTCCGTCATTAGATTCCAAATAGGAAGAGTCTGGGCCGTCATAAAACATAAAGCTGTAAAAGTTTGCGCCATCAGCCGTTGCTTGAAGCTCAACAAAACCCTCATCAACAACAATGCTTGTATTTAGGTTGGTGGGTAAAACAATAGAAGAAATAGGTTCTTCTGGGTCGCACGAAAAAAGCAATAGAAGCGCGAAAAAAAGAGAAGGGTTTTTCATAAACACTTGTTTTTCAGACGTTTATTGTTCTGGTCTTAATCTGAGGTACCACATAAGTTCTCCTGTATGGTGGCCGAAAGCGAGGTACATCGAATTTTCTGTTAGTTCAATTATTTTATAGGTATTTACGCCTGTTCCAAAACCAATAAACGTGCCTCCTGATACAGTAATTGTTGTATCAGCATCTTCTGTTACGGACCAAGATTCATTTAATTGGTTGCTATAAGGCGCTGTAAAGTCGGCGAGGTTTTCAAATGATCCAGGATATTGATCTGCAATGGTATTGTGCACGTAAATATCTCCATTTGTAATCATGTCAAAGCGATATTCATTGAGGTAAAAAACAAAGCGATCGTCATACATTCCACAACCAGGTTTCGCCATTTCTGGCGCCGACCACCATTCTGGAGTGTACCCCAGGTCTGAAACAGGATCAGGCCCAACACCAAAGTGTCCAGCGACAGCGGAATCTATATACCAAGACTTAAAACCAGGCCCATCAACCCCGCCCGTGAGCATAGTAAATATAGGGTTGTCTAAAAGACCAGGGTCTGTTTGGTCGATAACAATTTCTTGGCTACTTGATTTGCTTCCCCCACTATTAAAAACACTTAAGCTGATATTGTAGGTTCCTTCGTTTGGGTATACGGAGGAAATGACAGCGCCCTCGCCTGTGAGGCCGTTTCCAAAATCCCACATATTAATTATATCTGGGTTCGCCGCTGTAAATATAATAACATTGGCATTTGTGTCAGAAGGAGCATACGTGAAGAGTGCGTCTGCATCTGAGGGAGGTGTTCCGAGTTGGGGGTTTTCTTTTTTACAAGAGCACAAGGCAAGTAAAAAAACAACCGTTGCAATGGTAAAAAAAGGAGTGTTAAGTTTTTTCATAATGTTATGGTTAATATCCGCTGTTTTGAGACCAGTTTCCTCCGGCCAAATCGATTTCTAAAGTTGGTATGGGAAATAATTCGTGTTTTCCTGTTTGAAAACCTTCTATTGCGCTCTCTGCTTTTCCCCAACGCACAAGGTCAAAAAACCAATGACCCTCACAGGCTAGCTCATAACGGCGTTCATTGAAAATATCATCAATAGAATTCACTGTAACGTTAGCCACACCAGCACGGTTTCGAACTTCGTCTACTTTGCTTTGCGCCTCAGAGATGTTTCCGTTTTGGAAATGTGCCTCTGCCGCCATCAACAGAACATCTGCATATCGAATGACTCTATAGTTCACAGGGCTTGTAAGATCGTTGTCAGGAAGGCCCAGCTCATTTTGCCTTTTAATGTATTTATTGTTGTAGTAACCAGTGTGGCCACCAGCACCAATACCATAAGTAATACTTTCTGGGTTTGCTTGAGCCGCAATAAATGCTTCTATATCTAGAATTGTCATGTCTCTTCTTGGGTCTGAAGGGTCGAAAGCATCATAAAGGTTTTGGGTTGGAAGATTATAACTGTTACCGTCCCCATAAATAGGCCCTTCATATTGTCGTATGCCCTGAAAACCAGGGCCAGCATTTCCTTCCAAACAAATAAGACATCCGTAACCTCCGCCCTCTGCTCCTGAATATTCAACGTCAAAAACAGTTTCGCTATTGTTTTCATTGGCAACAGAAAAAAGGTCCGTGTAATCGCTGATCAAACTGTATGAACCACTACTAATAACTTCATCCAGCTTGCTCGCCGCTTCCGAATATTTTTTCTGATAAAGAAACACTTTTCCTAATAGCGCCATCGCAGCTCCTTTTGTTGCCTTTCCTTTTATAAGAGAAAATGGGTCTAAAACAGAAGACGCATCAAGAAGGTCTTGTTCTATTTGTGCGTAAACCTCTGAAACAGGTGAACGAGCAATCTCTGTTGCTTCTTGTGCTCCGATTCTTTCATCAATAATTAAAGGAACATCTCCAAAAAACTTTACAAGCTCGAAGTAGTAAAAAGCACGTAAAAACTTAGCCTCGGCAAGAATTTTGTCTTTTCCTGTAAAATCGATATTGTTTTTATTCTCCATAATAAAGTTGCAACGTGTTATCCCTGCGTAGTTCCAACGAAACAAACTACGAAGTTCAGAGTTTACTCCTCCGTGGGTCATATCATCTATTTGGTGAAGGCCCTGCGTATCGTTTACACTTTCTCCACCTGCAATCGTATTGTTAGACGCTATTTCGCTAATCCAAACAGACATAAACGAACCTTGAAGCAGGTCGTATGCGCCTATTAAGGCTTGTTCATAATCTTCGGGGGACTGAAAGTAGTTTTCAGCGTCTTGAGTATAAGGAGGATCTACGTTTAGAAACTTGTCGCAACCTGAAAAGATCAAACTGAAGGCTATAAGCGCAAGGCTTATGAATTGAGATGCTCTATTTTTCATGTTTTTAAAATTTAATGTTTAAACCACCCATAATTGTTTTGGCTTGTGGATAAAACCCATAGTCTACACCAGCAGAGAGCGTTCCTCCACCAATATCTGGGTCAAACCCGAGGTACCTTGTTAAGGTTACTAAGTTGTTTCCTGATAAATAAAACCGCAAAGACTCAACCTTAAGTTTATTAAGTATTTTGCTCTTTTTTGGAAAAGTATATCCTAACTGAACGTTTCTCAAGCGAACGAACGACCCGTCTTCAACATAGTAATCAGAGAAGGAGTTGTTTCTAGTTGCCCCCGTGGTTAACCGAGGGTGCTCATTGGTCGAGCCAGGCCCAGTCCAACGATTAATAACGTAGTCTAATTGATTGGCATAGGGCTGTTGTCTTTCATAATTTCTAATTATTTCTTGCCCAACAGAGGCATAAATATTAGCAGACATGTCAAACCCTTTATAGCGAAGGTTAAGCGCAAACCCCATTGTAAAATCAGGAATAGGAGACCCTAAGAAGGTTTTATCAAGGTCGTCGCCAAAGCTAATTTCTCCATCCCCATTTTGGTCTACAAAAATAAAATCACCCGGACGAGCTCCTTCTTGAACAACATTGTGGTTGTCAATTTGCTCTTGGGTTTGGAAAATACCATCGGTTTGTAAGCCATGGAAGTAACCAATCGCAAACCCTTCTTCAAAACGGGTTGCAACATCTCCTCCCACACTAAATTGAGCACCAGGAAGGTAGTCAACGCCCTCTGGCACACTCGTCACTTTATTGGTAATGTGTGAAAAATTGAGGCTAATATTTGTTTTAAAATCTCTTGAGGGTTTGTTGTGATAAGCAAGCTCTAGTTCAACCCCTTTATTCGAAACGTTACCCGCGTTGATAATAGGAGAGTAGCCACCTGGGCCATATGATCCGAGAATACCAGAAACGTCAGGTTGAAACAACAGGTCGTTTGTGTTTTTTATAAAGTAGTTGGTTGTGAAATCTAAAGCGCTCCAAAGCGTTAGGTCTAAACCAGCGTTAAACTGCCGTGTTGTTTCCCATTTTAAATCAGGGTTTGCCGCACGCCCGAGCGCTGTACCAATAACGATTAGGTCGTCAAAAACATACACACCTTCTCCATTTAAAAGAGCGCGATACGCAAAGTTTTCAATTTGGTCGTTTCCTGAAACACCATAGCTCAGCCGCAGCTTCATAAAGTTAATCGCGTCAACATTAAAAAAGCTTTCTTCAGAAATAAGCCAAGCCGAGGACAGAGTTGGAAACCAACCGTATCTATTATTTGGCCCAAACTTACTCGAACCATCCCTTCTTAATATTCCTGAAATAATATATCGTGAATCATATGCGTACTCTGTTCTTAAGAAGGCAGAAACGAGCCGCTCTTTAAATTCAAAAGAACCGACATTGTTGAGGTATCCGCCAGCAGCGGTGTTGGCCGAGATGTCTGCGTATTCCCATGAGTTGTTGGGTATATCATATGCTGTTCCGTTTAAAGCGGCCCCTTTTCTTTGAAAGACAGAAGCCCCTAAGGTGGCTTTTACCTTGTGAAGCTCGTTAAAGGTTCTATCGTAATTAAAATAGCTTTCAAAGGTAAGGTCACTGAACGAAGAGCGTTGCTCATAAACACTAGCCCCACGGTCTATAAAGACACTATCAGCAATTTCTACTTGAGGAGATTCTAGTTCTGCATTTAGTGCAGAGTTTGCGAACTTTCCAGGACCGTACCAGGCCAGAGGCGAAAAGGACTTTGCCTCTACAACGGCATAATTATAGTTAAAGCGATTTGTAAAAGAAAGGTGCTCGTTAAATTTATAAACCAATTCTTCTTTTCCGACAAACTTATCAGCAATGCTGTAGTTATAAGAGTTTTCCATTTGAGCGATAGGGTTGATAATGTCGGCAACCTCCTCTAAGTAACTGTAGTTACCATCAGGTGTTCTGATCGGTTCGTTAGGAAAGGCATTTACAGTGTTGTATAAAACAGAACCGATTCCATTCTCAGAAAGTGTTGATCGGTTGTCGCTAGAGAAAAGAAACACAGAGTTAAGTAAAAGTTTTTCAGATAGATCTGTGCTTAGGTTCAACCGCGCATTGTATCTTGAAAAATTTGCTTTTGAGCCACCAACGATTCCTTCTTGAGCATAATAGGTCGCACCAAGAGAGTAGCGGGTGTTTTTTGTACCGCCACTTATTCCAATATTATAGCTTTCTACAGGAGAAGTTTGAAAAACAGAATCTTGCCAGTTTGTTCCTTCACCGATAGCAGTATTTGTAAAAGGCATGGCTTGTCCGCCAAAAGCAAACATTTCGTTTTTAATGACAGCATATTCCTCTGCGCTTAAAAGGCCGAGTCTATTGGCTGTCTGCTGAACACCTTTATACATGCTAAACTCTATTTTAGGCTTGGCATTAAGCTTTCCTTTTTTTGTTTCAACAATGATCACGCCGTTCGCGGCACGCACGCCATAAATACCTGCGGTTGCATCTTTAAGCACATTAATAGACTCAATATCATTTGGGTTTAATGCGTTCAAGCCATCGGAATCATATACCACGCCGTCCACTAAAATCAAAGGGTCGTTGTCTCCAAAAGTAGAAAGACCTCTAATTCTAATGCTTGAAGAGCCCCCAGGCGAACCAGAGTTCGTATTAATAGCCACCCCAGAAACCTGACCCTGAAGGGCTTGGTCCATTCGCGAAAGGTTGAGTTTTTCAATGTTTTCTCCTTTTACTTTTGCTGCAGCCCCCGTAAGCTCTTTATTTCTTGAGCTTCCGTATCCAACAACAACAATTTCGTCAAAAACTTGAGACTCAGCCTCCAGGGTAATGTCCAGTTCCGTTCGCCCAGCGACGAGCACATCTTGCGTGGCGTATCCGATGTAAGAGAACTGCAAAACGAGACCGTCACTTTTTTCTGTAGTAATACTATATTTACCGTTTACATCCGTAATAGCACCGATTGTTGTGTTTTCGACAACAACCTTGACACCGGGAAGGGTTTCTTGCTTTTCATCCAATACTGTTCCGCTAATGGTGATTTCTTGCGCATTTACACCCGTAAAAACAAAGCAAACAGCAGCAAAGAATAAGAGTAAGTTTTTCATAAAAAAATAGTTTTCAGCGTAAATATATTCTTTTTTAATTAAAGTGTAAAAAACACACTAAGTAGATTTTTTCTATAAAACGCAACACTGATGATTATTCCATGCTACGGTTCTAAAGTTAAATAATTTAAAAACTGAATTTTAAATAAACAGCAGAAATGCTTAAACATATAGCAGAATTACGAATACATAAAGCAAAAGGAATTTCTTGATTTTCTCACAACTTTAGACAAAACATATTTTTTATGGGCAAACTAAAGAGTTTTGGTGTCTAGCGCACTAAAAAGTAATTGAAATTGAGACAAAGGTTGCTTGTCTTTTTATATTTTTGACCTGTAATGCGTAAGGTTGTTTTCGTTGATGTGGTCCATAATGTGCTCAGAGAAAAACTGGAGGCAAATCAATACTGCTGCGTCGATGCAACATCCCAAAATAAAGAACAAGTTTTAGAGCAGATCAAAACTGCCTTTGGAATCGTTATAAGATCAAAATTCACTTTAGACTCCGGTTTTTTAGAAGAGGCAATAAACTTAAAGTTTATAGCTAGGTCAGGATCAGGTACTGAAAACATTGACCTTGTATATTGTAATAAACGAGGTGTTCAAGTTTTTTCTTCACCTGAAGGAAATAGAAATGCCGTTGCCGAACACGCGCTTGGTTTTACATTGTCGTTATTAAACAATATTCACCGCTCACATCAAGAAATAAAAGAAGGGGAGTGGAATCGGAAATCTAACACAGGCAAAGAGCTTTCGGCTTGTACCATAGGAATCAT